>Ga0209550_10000335_pt1 | contig 42494 bp, 37 predicted proteins | sample LauGreSuBDMM15SN_2_FD_187567 | JGI IMG/M metagenome (GOLD analysis project Ga0209550, IMG submission 187567) | Freshwater lake microbial communities from Lake Michigan, USA - Su13.BD.MM15.SN (SPAdes) (version 5) | ecosystem: Environmental > Aquatic > Freshwater > Lake | place: Lake Michigan...
ATCGCAATCTCACCTGTAGGGTGAGGTCAATTATACCCGCAAGCTATTGATTTTAAAAGGTAAAATTTCGTTTTTTAACAATAAACTCACGGATTCAGGATATAGATTAATACCGCTCTGTAAGTGTTAGTATATTTATATATAAAAAAATGCGTCAAACAAAAAAAACTAGTCGCAATAAAAAATACAAGAATATTTACAGCAAACACTTCGTTGCCATAAAACAATTTAATGATAATCGTGCCTACCAAACCTCTTCTTACAAAACCGCCCTCATAGTTAATTAACCATTCATAAAAGGCCCACGAGTTCCATCGCAATATATAAGGATTCTCGACACTATTATTCCAAATCACCCAAATACCAAACGCAAAAGACAATATTAGAATCAGCGCTCTTAAAACAACAGTAGTGCGATCCGTAGATATTATGTGTGGCATCCATAAACCTCTGAGATGATAGGGAAACTCAAGGTGGCAATTTACGAGAGTTCAAGCTGACTGCTTGATTTTACTTGCAGCCGGTAACGGGCGACACGACTCCGGATTCACCTCCCTAGTGGGTATCGTCAATCTAGCAGCTCTACCCCAGCCACCCTATAATGACCAGCGGCCAGTTATTTTAAGGATAAGGCCCGTAGCCGCCGTTTAGCCATCTTTTGCCGTGCACAAAACAACACATGCTTAAAAATAAAGTTCTTTTAATCACCGGCGGAACCGGTTCGTTTGGTAACACGGTGCTAACCAGACTGCTTGACTCTGAGCTGGCAGAAATCCGTGTGTTTAGCCGCGACGAAAAAAAACAAGAAGATATGCGCCTGAAGCACAATAGCGACAAACTTAAGTTTTATATCGGTGATGTGCGCGAATACGACAGCGTGCACGACGCCCTGCACGGCGTTGACTTTGTGTTTCACGCTGCGGCGCTCAAACAAGTGCCGTCTTGCGAGTTTTATCCGATGGAGGCGGTTCGTACCAATGTGCTAGGTGCCGAAAATGTCATGCGTGCGGCCATCGCACAATCAGTCAGCCGCTGCGTGCTGCTTAGCACCGACAAGGCGGTTTACCCTATTAACGCCATGGGTATCTCTAAGGCCTTGATGGAAAAACTCATGGTCGCAAAGTCCCGGCTGTGTGACCCGAATAAAACGGTGCTTTCTGCTACGCGGTACGGCAATGTCATGGCCTCGCGCGGCTCGGTCATCCCGCTTTTTCTTGAGCAACTGCAGCAAGGTAAGCCTCTCACCGTCACCGACCCCAATATGACACGTTTTTTGATGTCACTTGAAGAGTCGGTCGATCTGGTGTTGTATGCGTTTGGGCACGCCAAACCGGGCGATATTTTTGTTCAAAAAGCTCCGGCCTCGACTGTGGGCGACCTAGCCCAGGCGATGGTTTCGCTTTTTGCAAATAAAAGTGAAGTCAAAGTGATTGGTACCCGTCATGGCGAGAAACTATACGAATCACTTGTCTCGCGCGAAGAAATGGCACGCGCCGAAGATTTGGGTGATTACTATCGCATCCCCGCAGATGCACGCGATTTAAATTACGACAAGTACTTTGTAACGGGTGAGACGCAAATCGCCAATTTTGATGACTATACGTCGCACAACACGCAACGACTTAGTGTGGCGCAAGTTAAAGACGTTCTATTAGGCCTTGACCTGATTCGTGAGGCGCTCAATGCGTAAACTCAAAGTCATGACCATTGTGGGGACCCGGCCAGAAATTATCCGCTTATCCCAAACGATTCATAAGCTGGATCAATTCTGCGATCATGTCTTGATACACACTGGGCAAAACTACGATTACGAGCTAAATGAGATTTTTTTTAATGATCTCGGGATTCGCAAGCCCGATGCCTTCTTAGAATCTGCCGGCGAAACTACGGCACAAACTATCGGCCAAATCATCATCGCTGCAGACGTGGTGATCGAAAAATATCAACCCGAGGCGCTTTTGCTATTGGGTGATACCAATAGCGCGTTATCCGCTATTTCTGCCAAGCGCCGTAAAGTACCAATTTTTCACATGGAAGCCGGCAATCGTTGTTTTGATTTCAGGGTGCCTGAGGAGATCAATCGCCGGATTGTCGACCACATCGCAGATATTAATTTAACTTACAGCGAAATCGCGCGTGAATATCTGTTGCGGGAAGGGTTGCCACCCGATCAGGTGATCAAGACTGGCAGCCCCATGCGCGAAGTCATCGAGTTCTATCGCAAAGCCATTGATACGTCTAAGATTCTAAGCACTCTGGCTTTAAAGTCGCATGAATATTTTGTCGTGAGTGCCCACCGTGAAGAGAACGTCGATTCACCCCTTCAACTTAAAAAACTCTTCGATTTATTAAATCATCTGGCCCGCACTCACGGATGCCCAGTGATTGTCTCAACGCACCCGCGCACAAAAAAACGTATTGCTGATGCAGGGCTGGTTGCAGACACTCTCGTTAGATTTGAGAAACCGTTTGGCTTCACCGATTACGTCAAATTGCAAATTGAAGCGCGTGCCGTGCTATCAGATAGTGGCACAATTACCGAAGAGTCTTCAATCCTGAATTTTCCGGCGCTGAATCTGCGCGAAGTACACGAAAGGCCCGAGGGCTTTGAGCAGGCCTCTGTCATGATGGTTGGGATGAGTATCGAACGAGTTGAACAGGGGCTAGCCATTCTTGTCGATCAACCGCGCGGCAACACTCGAGGTCTACAACTGGTGCATGATTACGCGCCAGACAACGTGTCGGATAAAGTAGTGCGCATCATTCAAAGCTATACAGACTTTGTGAACCGCAAAGTCTGGCGAAAATCTTGAAGGTTGTCGGTGCGAAATCAAACTGCCGTCATAAGATCACAATAGCATTATGAAGCGAACACTTGACCTGTTTTGCAGTCTGCTAGCTGTGATGGTGTTGGCACTACCCATTTTACTGGTCGGTCTCGCGGTCAAACTCACGTCAAAGGGCCCCGTGCTTTACTGGAGCGATCGCGTCGGTAAACATAACAAAATCTTTCAGATGCCCAAGTTTAGAAGCATGCTTGTGGGTACCCCTGCCGTTGCCACGCACCTTCTCACTAACCCTTCAGCAGTTTTAACGCCCATTGGTTCGTTTCTACGTAAAACCAGTTTGGATGAGTTGCCGCAATTATGGAGTATTCTAAAAGGAGACATGTCTTTGGTTGGCCCGCGCCCAGCGCTCTTTAATCAGTATGATCTAATTTCGTTACGAACTGAACAAGGCATACATGTTTTGGCGCCTGGGCTAACGGGCTGGGCGCAAATAAATGGCCGGGACGAGATACCTATCGAGCAGAAAGTTGCTTTTGATGCCGAATACCTCACTAAGCAGTCTTTGTTCTTCGATATTAGAATTTTGTGGTTAACCGTTTTGAAAGTCATCCATCGCGATGGCGTGTCGCATTAGCATATTGTTTTCTATGACAACTGGCACAACCACCGCAACGATATTGAACTTGCCCAGAGTGGCAAAGCGCTTAGTTGTTCTTGCCACCGATGCCAGCCTGTGCGTCTTGACGGTCTGGCTAGCTTTCTATTTGCGGCTAGGCGATTTTGTATCCCTTTCGGGCCCCCCGTCGAAAGCGGCTCTGTATTCAATTGCTCTGGCCTTGCCAATCTTTATGATTGGCGGTCTCTACAGAGCGATTTTCAGATATTCGGGTGGCCCTGCGTTTATAGCGATTGCCCGAGCAACGGCGATTTACGGGTTGTTGTATGCCGCACTATTCACAGCCTTCAGTTTTGATGGTGTACCTCGTACCGTTGGTTTAATACAACCCATTTTGCTATTACTGGCAATTGGCACGTCTCGCGCGGCGGCGGGCTATTGGCTGGGCGGAGCCTATAAAACGCTTCTCAAGCGCTCGACTTTGCCCAAAGTCTTGGTTTACGGTGCTGGCAATTCAGGTCAACAACTTGCAGCCGCCATGGCGCATAGTCACGACATGCGGGTGGTAGGTTTTATTGATGACGACATCAGGTTACAAGGGCATGTCATCAATGGCTTACCCATCCATAGCCCTATTGATCTGTCTAACTTGATTAGTTCGTTAGAGATCAGTGATGTCTTGCTGGCGTTGCCATCCATCTCACGCAAGCGGCGTAACGAAATTATCGATACCATGCTGGCCGCTCGCGTCTCAGTCCGCACCTTACCAAGCGTGACCGAGCTTGCCCAAGGCAAGATTAGTACGTCTGATTTAAGAGAGCTAGATATCGACGACCTGCTTGGCCGCGAAATGGTTCACCCAGATGATTCGCTACTTGTCGCGCATACTCAAGGGAAAGTCATTCTTGTGACTGGGGCGGGTGGTTCGATCGGCAGCGAACTCTGTCGACAACTGTTGCGACTTGCACCTACGACCCTTTTACTAGTAGAGCAAAGCGAATTTGCGCTGTATGAAATCCACCAAGAGCTGACGCCGATTGCCGCTGAAACTGGCACAACGCTAGTACCACTTCTGTGTTCGGTGCAAGAGTACGATCGGATGCACAACATTATTTCTGCCTGGAGACCCTATTCGGTTTATCACGCCGCTGCCTACAAACATGTACCCTTGGTTGAGCACAATCCGGTTGAAGGGATTCGAAACAATGTTTTTGGCACACTTCAACTTGCTCGAGCGGCCGCTGGGCGTGTTTCGAAATTTGTTTTAATTAGCACTGACAAAGCAGTGAGACCAACCAACGTCATGGGTGCCAGCAAACGGCTTGCCGAGATGGTTCTACAAGGGTTGGCCGAACACTCGACTGGTCAGCCTATCACGCAAATTGACACCGGTCATACCGTCTTCTCGATGGTTCGCTTTGGCAACGTACTGGGTTCATCTGGGTCTGTGGTACCAAAGTTTCGCGAGCAAATCAAAAACGGTGGCCCCATTACGCTCACGCATCCAGACATCACCCGTTACTTCATGACCATCCCCGAGGCAGCACAACTTGTGCTGCAAGCTGGCGCGATGTCACAAGGGGGTGATTTATTCGTGCTCGACATGGGTCAGCCGGTAAAAATCATAGATCTTGCCAAGCGAATGATCGATCTTTCAGGTTTAACGCTAAGAGATCAAGCCAATGAAGACGGCGATATCGAAATTCAAATCACAGGCTTACGGCCGGGCGAAAAACTGTACGAAGAGCTGTTGATTGGCGATAATCCTCAGCCGACAGCTCACCCACGGATTATGACTGCACACGAAAATTGTTTACCGTGGGCCACCTTCGAAAGCAAACTTCACAGCCTGCAAGTTGCGTTAGACCAGAACAACGTCACCGAGGTCAGATCAATGTTGCTTGAGCTCGTCTCGGGCTATCAACCCGAAGGCCCGATCGTTGATTTACTAACCTTGGCACAACAGCAAAACCGAGAATAACCACCCTTTATGCGACCAATCGTTTCTGGCTAACAAGCTGATGAGGGCATTAGGGTTTTGCGTGGCGTGGCATTCTGATACTGGTCCTTGCTTAAATAGGTTTTTGGATGCAACGCTTATCGTTCAGAATAAGTATATTCGGCGTACTAACCTTCATCGCGCTAGCAGCCGTTTTAGCCTACAAAACTCACATAGCCTTAGCGCTCGATTTCGCGCCGGTTCACGACTATGCAGCCGATGTGCTACTGGCAAATATTATTCGAGACGAAGGTGTTTTACTGGTAGGGCACTACTCAAGGTTTGGCTTTCATCACCCTGGCCCTTTTTGGTTCTACTGGAATCACCTCTTTGAGTTATGTTTGGGTTGGCTTCCTTTAACGCGATTTCAAATATGGGCGATAGGCAGCGTTGCCATCAACAGCGGCTTGTTGTTCTTTGCTGGTCGCGGTTTATCAGACTACCTATTCGATAAGATCAAATACCAGGTTGTGTTTTTTTTAACGGCGGTTTTTCTGCTGTTAGTTGGCGGTGACTTTCTAGCAACTTGGATGCCAAATCGACTGATCGCGACCTACGTTGCATTTTTTATTTGCCTGCTTAACCTAAGTCGATTCAAATTAAATTACTTACCTTGGGCGACGTTATTTTGTGCCCTGCTGGTACACGGGTATGTCACCATGCCGGTGCTGACACTTCCGCCTTTGATGATCAGCCTCACAGCCGGTTACGTTCTAAATAGAGACAAAGCAGTAAAAAATGAACTGTATAAAGGATTATTGCAGTCAGCGATCATCGCTTTGATATTTTTAATCCCGCTGCTTGCAGATTTACTTTTGCCGCGGGCAAGCAATATTGCCAAAATTTTAGCCGCACAGGCGGGATTTTTACAAAGTGCCAAGCCGACTTGGGTTGATGTTGCAAATTTCTACAAACAACTTGTGTTTGACCAACCCTTTGCTCAAGCTTTGTATTGGGTTTCGCTTGCAGCAATCTTACCGATACTAGTCCTGCGAAAAAAAGATGCCTTGTTGCGCTTAATCGGTATATTTCTACTATCTATGCTGATCAGTGGTATTGTCGTTCTGTATTACAAAACGACCCCGGCGCCGCTATACCCATTTGTAGCAAGATTTTATATTGGGCTGTCTTCAGTGATCGTTGCTGCAGTTTGGTGCATACTCAGTGATCGAATTGAGTCCCTTTCAAAGGCAACGACATATCTTTCAAGAATCGCGCTGTCGGTTGTATTTATTTTATCGGTGAACTTTTCTAAACAGCACGAGAGCCCAATTTGGGCTGATCCTCAAGATGCCCGCCCGATTCGACTATTCGCTGATCGAATTCAACACGAAGCAATCGGTAGCCGAACCATCATTATCAATCATTCACATCACGATCAGTGGGGCATTGTTGCTGGTCTGATGGTCGAGCTAGATCGGCGCAATATCCGATCATGCTCGACATGGCAGCAAATGGCATTTTTGTTTACTACGCAAATGACTTGCGCAGTCAATGCTAAACCCAATTATTTGGTAGTTCAGTCTGCTGAGTGCGAAGGTGTTTGTGTTGCCGAATCTAAAGGATTCGGCTTGAAGTCGATCAAATAGCGATTAAGCTGTGAGGGCTATTGACCGCTTTCGGTCGAGATGTCTGCTGTCTTACGCAACCCTTCATCTACGCTAAAGGGTGGACTCCATCCGAGCAATGACTTCGTTTTTTCTATATCGACCTGCAACGAACCTAGCAATTGCTGCGCCACTTTAGTTTTGCCAGCAAGCTTAGCTGCCGTGTTTAAAAAAAACATAGGTATAGGTAACAGCATCGTTGATTTGTTAAAGACATTACCCATTTTTTCAAGGAGTTGAGTCGTAGACAAATCCTCGTCGTCAGAGACCAAAAAAATCTGATTCGCTGCGTTCGGGTGAGTGATGCAAATCGAGATCAGATCTATCAAGTTATCTAAGAACACAAAGCTTCTTTTGTTAGTCACTCGGCCGAACGGCAGAGGTATTCGTCTGTTAACAACGCGCATCAATACGCCAAAATTACCTGGCGCCTTAGGCCCATAAACAAGTGGCGGCCGAACAATAACGACTGACATCTTTGTCGTACGTGATAAGTCTATTAGCCCACTCTCTGCCTCAAATTTTGACTGTGCGTAGGGTGAGTGCGGGTGCGGTGAATCGTCTGCCAAGAACGGCTTCGAGAATGTTTCAGCGCCATTCACCCCCAAGCTACTGATGAAGATGAAACGCTTAACACCTGCTAACGCCGCTTGTTGTGCAAAATTTAAGGTACCTACCGTATTCACTTTTCTAAACTCTGCGAGTGGATCGTTTGCGTTGTCTTTCAACAAATGCGCACGCGCGGCACAGTGAATCACGATATCGATATTTTTTAACGCATCAGTCCAATCCGTATTGTCTGACAGCTCTAAATCTTCAAATATTTCAACTTTATTTGGAAAGATACGAGTTGGTTTTCTGATCGCAATACGAATGACACCAGTCTCAATCGCAGCAAGTTTTAACACCAGCGCTGACCCAACAAATCCGTTAGCGCCTGTAATCAAAATATTAGTCATTCTATACGTCACTTATTTTGAATAGTATTAATATCGTTCGATCGCCGTGATATGAATCCCTAGTCGACTAGTGTCTTCGCTCGCACTGACATTACGTGGGGTATAGCAACGATCGACTGTTAAAGATACCGTCAGTAGTCCATTGGTTGCCAACAATGGGGCGGGGATTTGCAAGTCGATTGTCAGTTTATTTTTGTCAATGTAGTATTGCTGCCCAAACAAAGAGATTCCTGCTGCATTTCGCAAGCTTAGGCTCACTTGCTGAGTTGCGTATTGGATCGGTATGCTTTGGGTATCACCCAAAATTTTTAAACCTTTTTGTTGCAAGACTAACGGGATGGTCACTTGGCCAGTCGTCCACCCATCACCTCTGATGGGTGTAACACGGTTACAGTTACTGGCCCGTTGAAATGGTAGGCGATCGAATGAACTGGCGACCTCTCGAATTGCAAAGACCGCTATCGCAAGAATGATCGGCGTGACTAAAACACCCACTTTGAGTGACACTCTTGCTCGTGCACCCTCGGGTTTAGCTAAGCTTCCAGCCTGCGGTATCGAGCCAATATATGAATAGGCAAGGGCCATAAACACGCATAACAACAACAAATTTTCGCGAATGATAAAAGAGTGGGAGTATAAGTTTCCTAAACAAAGCCCAAAAATTGCGACCGCTGCAGGTACTAGGGCTCTACGCTCTTTAGTCTGAAAGAGTGGCCATACAAAAACCAGTGCATAACAAATAGCACCGACTATCCCAACTTCTGCCAAGGTTTGTAAGAAATAGTTATGCGCATTTTCACCTCCAGATTGAGCCATCCACTCGGACTGACTGAAGGGCACGACCGCTGAACTAATCAGAAAGTTACCTTGCCCTAGCCCCAACCAAGGATAATATGAAAACATGCGCAAAGCAGTTGCAAACAACTCGAGGCGTCTGCTCGACAATATATTGAGGTGTTCAAAGGTTAATAATTGCGGGTTCTGAAGCTGTATATAAATATCCTGAAGCCAAGGGCTGAGCCATATTATTACCGTGATCACCGCCAGGCCCAAAACTGCTAAAGCAGCAGCAAGAGCCTTAGACTTGTTGCGAAGAAATACACACGCAACATATACAATCACTGTCGCGAACACAACCAAGCTGAATACTAGCGAAGCGCGCGATTTACTTAAAAATAATGCTGCCCAACAGAGCACCATCGTCAGATAAGCGAAATAGCGCCATCTCGTCGAATTTAATTGTCTCAGTACCCCAAGTAGGCCAACCGTACCCAAAAGCATATGCCCAGCATACGCATGGATGTCGGGTTGAAATCCCATGGCACTAAAGCCAAAGCTTTCTGGACGATATTCGATTGCGGCCTGCGGCAAACCACTCTTAGTAAAGGCTTGATAGATACCGTAACAGGCTGACACAAACAAAGATGCAATCGTTGGCTTGAAAACAAGTTGCACTTTATCGGATTGCTGACGCAACCAGTAAGCAAGTAGGGCCAAAAACAGCAAGCCTAATGTGATCGTCAACCAATCGCCGATCGGTGAAAAGTCGTTGCCTCTCAAAAATAGCTTGAAGCGTACGGCTTGATGAAAGAATGCGGAGCTGACAAAAGGCGAGGCTGAAAGCCATAAATTGCGGGCGATTGCCAGGGCGGTAGAAAGCGAAATTACCCAAGCAAGCAGCCCAAGCGGCCAAGGGATTGCGTTCAAGCCAAAACGAAAACTCTTATAAGTGCTCAAGCGATTCAGGAACAAACCGCAAAGCAAACCACTCACTAAATCAATGCCTGCATTCGCCACAAAATAAGGTACTGCTGGTCGATACAAAAGCTGAACCTTCCAATGAAGTTCGGGCGCGAGCGGCAGCAAAAATATAACCAGCATGACGCCGCGTCGTTCAGACAACAAGGTGACGATTAACGCCAATTGAAAATAGAACAATGTTGGCCAACGAACCGGTTGCAAGTACCCGCAAACATAGCTACTGAATACCAGTAACAATGCGGCGCCACCAATCAACACCACTGACCCAGAGAAAAATCGTTGCAGTTTTTCTAGCGTACTAGACCACATTGTTTCAACAATCGATCGACTGTTATTCATTTTTTACTCTCTAGCTGCTGACGTGGTGCCCTCGTCAGTACTTCACGGCAGCATTCGCTCACCATCGATACCGCAATATTCGCCACGCAAGGTACGACTGAATTCGAATCGATCTCATATTTACAGCGCCAATGGCAACCAAAACACTCCATCCGATAAAGCGCCACTGCGGGCAAAACGCAGCCCTCATCATTTTCAACTACATAAGGCATAAATCTTGCCGAATGACCGCCGCCCACAATACACACTGAGGGCACACGCAAGGCTGCTGCCAAATGAATGTTGCCCGAATCGTTCGAGACCAAAAGTGTTGCACCCGCAATCACGTCGAGCAACTGAGTGAGCGTTGTTTGGCCTGCGAGATTATGCACAGGAGTGCGCGCTTGCTGATCCATCGTACCCATCAGTTTTACGATGTTTTCGCACAAAGCGCGCTCTGCCGGCGAACCACACAAGACAATCGGGGTGGCGTACTGTAAAAATAATTCGTTGGCAAGTTGTGCAAAGTTTTCAGCAGGCCAGGCTTTGGGCAGCCACGACGCGCCAGGTGACAATAAGATATAGGGCTCTTCTGGTTTAAAGACCGACAAGGGCCGATCCGATGGCCGCAAGTGGCCAACACCACTGCGAAAATCTTTAGCGCCTAACCCACGCACAAAGTCAGCGTTTTTCACAAGCTCCATCGACTCTGGGTGACCTGCTTTGATCAGTTTTGTATACCAAGTGTCACTCAGTCTTTTGTCAACTGGTGTGATGTTATTAGTGTCGCCTTCTTGGCCGATACGCTGCTGCGCACCGGTAGCTCTAACCAACCGGTCAACCGCCAGCTCGCGCGAAAAAGTCGGCTGAATGACAATGCCAAAGCCACGCCAGTGCAAACTCAGCATGAGCCCGAGACAATATTGCTTGTCGATACGCAAACGCTTGAGGTCGATCTCGATGACCTCATCCCACCACGGCTGCTGGTTTGCGAGTTCTGCCCAAACGTTATTCGCGCACAGCACAATTTTTTTGTCTGGGTATAAATCTCGGTAGGCCTTGGCGCTATCTAACCAAAGAACGAAATCACCCATTAAATCCAGCCGAACTAACACGACTGTATTTAGGCCGCTGCCACTGCTTGGCAAATAGTCAATGAGCCACTTGCCATCGAGAAGAAGCTCAAACACTGCACTCAATACGTCGTGATACCAATTTTGAATCACGCTGAGCGGCGAGATCATTAGGCGCCAGCCTTTGCTCACAATGCGCCTAGCAAGAGACCTATCCTGACTCATTTCTGATCAATCCCAGCGGGTGCAGAAGGGCGATCGACAGGTGAACGGCGAAGGTAGATTTGATTCGCCGTCGGATCGGGGTTGGTTTTAGTCGTGAAATATTTACGCTCAACCGTGAGGTTCGTGCCAAAAACAACCCACGGTGCGTCTTTGAAGCGCAAGTTTGGATGAAAAACTGACGCGCAAGGCAAGGGGTGATCCCAACAAAAGCCGCCGTTCGCTGGTACAAAGATATCAAAGCCAGAGTCGGTTCGTTTCAAGGCTGCGCTGACTTGGGGCACAGCTTGCCAGCCCTCTAACGAAAGCGCCCGCACTCCGGTAAGCTTTAGTGATACGGCCAACACCATCAGGCCCGCAACGGCTTGCAGGCCAACCCTGCTATCTCGGCGACTAAGGTGTTGGATAAATAGGTGCGCACCGAGAGCGCGCGCCGCAAGCCAGAGCGTTGTGGCGACATACAACGGCAGCACGGCTCCTAAAAAGCGCAGATCAGGGGCCGTAAAAAACCAAAAAATGAGGCTGCACACCAAAGGTAAATGTAGAACATTTAGCCTTCTAGATTGATTGAGCCAACTTGAGGGATTTGAAGAGGTCGAACGCGTCGAGGCAAACATGCCTGCCGCGCTGATCAACATTGCGATAGAGGCAATGCTAAAAATCACCACAAAATGCAGCGGTAGGCGTTGCACCCAACTAGGCAGCCATTGCCAATTACCCAGTACAAGCGCCGGATCCAAAATATCGGGCTGCCTCGCTAAACTTAAAATCAGCTCTGTCTCAAAACGAATTTGAGCGGGCTGAAGAGTCCATTCTTTTTGCCAAAGCGCAAATAACGTACTCGGAAACATGATCGTTCCTGACAGTTCGTAACTTCTAATGCTATGAATGGCGATCGCAAGAAGAAGCAAACCAGCAAGTTTGATGAAGGCTGAGACCCCCGCGTAGAGTCTGAAGCGAATCAACGCCAAGGCACAAAAAATACTGACGGCTGCAAAGGCAACGCCACTGAGCTTGATCGTGACCGCAGTCAAGCAAAGAAGTGTCAAGGTAACAAAATCTCGGTCTGTTTGCTCTGAAATTTTTTCGGCAAACGCTAAACGCATGAGTAAAAGAGCGATCGCAATTTCAACCAACCCGATCGCGATATCGGGCGCAGGGTTGGCAATGGCGCCCGCGACATAGCCAAAATAAATAACGAACGTACCCCCCACCAGCCATTGCCAAGCCTTTGTTTGTCGACGGCCAACTTCAAGCAAGGTACCCAACGACAGTATCAAAAGAAATAGGCCACCTGCAGCATAGCCTTTGCCCCAGAAGGGATAAAAATTAAGGAGTGCGAGAAAACCAAAATAGCTCTGATTGAAAGCGAAACGCCAGTGAATATTTGCCAGGCCAGCAATTAAGGGATGTTCATTTAGCCAACGGATACTTTGAAAATGGTAAAGGCCTGAATCTATATTGTTAGGTGAGCCCATCGCCCGCAGGCACCAGACAATTAATACAAGCGCAATGCATGAAAAGCTCACGCGATGGATGCGTAAAAAAGTTAGACTTTTTTTAAGAGACTGTTTGAAGGAAAAGACTTGATCACCAAAGTACGCGCTGACTCCGATTGCGATCACCAGCACGCTTACCATCCAGTCGATCGGTACAAACAGTTGTATCAGCTCGACCAATACGCAGATCACCGCAAAGCCCAACCAAACCGCGCCCGTGTCAAGTGTCCGAGCGGTCGAGACCCCAAGCGACCTGAGGGTCAGTCTGCCCCAACCCCCTAACGTGAGCGCGCAGAGTGACAGCACCGCTATCAAAACGATCACATCAGTGGCAAGAGCAAGAGGATGAATAGTGGGCAAGATTGAGCCGAGCTGTTTGGTTAAGAGTGAGCGCGCAAGGCGCGTCGTGCCAATTCTCTTTGGGTACGCAGGTAAACCGTGCGTCCTTTATCGAGCCAGTTTCTTTTTCGACCAACATATTTTTCGAATAGATGATCAAGCTCGTCAAAATATAAATCATTGAGTCGACCCGAGCCCGAAATTGATCCGGCGTGCAAGCGAAAGACGGCTAAGTCTTGTGGGATGATCTGATGCGTTGCACCGTTTACTAGGAATTTCAAGTAGAGCTCATAATCCCAGCAGGTTTTGTTTTGTGTATTGAATCCACCTGCTTGTTTGAACATTTCGGCAGAAAAGAAAGTCGCCTGCTGAAAAAGCACAGCCGAACGATGAAGCATGACCTGTTCGGTCAACACATTAGGTGTGATAGGTGCTCTGCGACCATCGGCGTATTCTGTAAAGCCCTGACCCGTCACAAAGGTGCTGTGCTGCCGCTGTTTAAAAAAATCACTCACCGCGGCTAACGCGTTCGGTAACAAATAATCATCAGAGTTAATAAATCCATACACCTCACCAGTTGCCCGAGCAAAGCCTTGATTTAAACCATCGGCTGGGCCTTCATCTGGCTCAAAGACCTTGATGATTTGCTCACCATAGGTGTTGATGAGTTCGCGACTCCCGTCGCGACTACCCGGATCCACAATAATATATTCAATCTCGCAACCCGCTTGGCTCAGTATCGAGTCGATACACGCCTTCAGATACTGCTTCTGATTGAACGAGATCGTAACAATTGAGATCTTCATTACAATTTCTTTGTGTGATTGATTTGCAACTGATATTCCCGATACACTTGGCCAATAAAGCGCCAAGTTTGCGTGGCACAGCGTTGCCACGAATAAGGCTCCGCCAGGGCTTTGGCCCGTTGCATCAGTCGCTCACGAAGCGCCGGGGCGTTGATCAACTGCTCGATGGTATCGGCAATCGATTGATAGTCTCTTGGATCAAAATAGACGCCCCCGTCTTGCAAGGTCTCAGGCAAACTACTGCGATTCGAGCTAGCGATCGGTACGCCGACTGCCATGGCCTCAAGCAGTGAAATCCCAAAGGTCTCGCATCCCGAAGCAAAGACAAAAATATCAGCGTTGGCGATGCGCTGGGGGATTTGTTCGTGTGCAACAAAATCGAGTACGGTCACGAACTCACGCTTGGGATCAGAAATTTCGATCTGCCGGTTGAGCATACCTAGTGCTCGTTTTCCACCGCCACCGACCAAGGTCAACTTTAGGTGGTGGCCACGCTCGCGCAGCAGTTTGATGGCTTGCACAACAACCCACTGGTACTTGTACTCAAGTATCGGTGACACGTACAAACACTCTATTGGCTGCGCAGTTGTACTCGGCCACGCTCGGTGTGGTTGCGTATCTTTAAAGACCTGACCGACTCCGTGAGGAATAATCTCAGTTTTTTGTAAGGGGCCGGTGTAGTGTTGAACTCTGTTCGCGGCATGTTGAGTCAAAAAGATTGAAGCTGTCGCAAAGCGAAAAGCACTCTTTTGAACAAGATAAATAATACTTTGTTGAATGCGATGACGGCTCAAGCCAAATAAACGCAACACACCTTCGTCGTAGGGCAACATGTTTTGATTCAAAGCAACCATCGGCTCAAACCGACAGACGGTGCTTGCGTCTGCTGAAAACAATATATGGCAGCCTGCAGCACGAATCGCTCGCGGCAGCTTGGTCGCTTGCCAAATAAGCTGTTTAACCAAGGATTGCTCGGTCTCTTTGGCGTGATGCTTAATCAGCCAAGGCCTATTTGGGATTAAATCTAATAATTTGCGATAACTCCAAACGTGAATTTCTTTGAAGTCAAAAACGTCAATCTGCTCGATATCGAGAATGCCGAGCAAGTGCGCAACGCCGCCTCCTGAGCGAATGCGCGAGGCATCAATCGCAACGATCAGGTCGCTCATGTGCCGCTCCGTATAGTCTCGCCATCTTGGGCAGAAGGCACTGCATGTGCTGCATCAGGAATAAGCGACATCAAACTCGCTGTGGCAATGTTGGGATTCAGCACGGACGCGAGTTGAGCACTTCGTTGGCCCATCTGCAGAAGTTTTTCATCGCTCAGTAAAGAAAGCCGATGCATCGCTAAGGCAAGTTGCTCGACAGAATCGTCTCCACAGCTATAGCCGTTATAACCCTCAATCAAGAATTGGGATTTTGAACCAACCTTGTCAGACAAGATCAAGGGCAATCCAGCGCAGGCAAACTCATGCACAACGACACCCCAGGGCTCGTAGCGGCTGGGCAAAATAAAAGCTCCTGCTCCAACAGCCTGAGCAACCAGAGTCGACTGGTCTGAAAATGGTTCAATCGAAATGCTAGGGTCTTTTTTTTGAGCCTGCAGAAGCCGTGTATGCATGGGCCCATTTCCGATGCATTTCAATGTCCAAGCGCCGTTGTATCTTGCTTGGTAAAGAGAGTAGGCCCTGATCAAAAGATCGATTCCTTTGGCTTCGGCAAATCGACCCACATACAAAAATTGCTTCGGATAATGTTTGCGCTTTTCGACGGACAATGTGGTCGCGGCCTGCGAAAATAAAGTGACGTTGCCGGATAAAAGATTGGCGATAATCTCAGTTTTTAAAAAACCGATGCGGGCTGCATATTCGTATTGCAGAGGCCCCGGTACCCACGCGTGCGAAAAGTAGCGTTTTTTAAACCAATAACGAATCAGTAGGGCGCCGATTTTTTGTCGAGGCGTACCAAACCACTGACTATCTAGCCCCGTCACCACCGGTGTGCCTTGAGTCTTGAGTAGACGCGCGACAGGAAGATAACCCTTATCCTGCCAACCCGAAATGTAAACCAGAGACGGCTTTAAGTCGCGGGCAAAATCAAGCAAAGTCGTCGACGTGAACGAAGAGCGATCGTAATAATGAACGCGCTCAGACACGACTGGTACAAAAGGGGTGAGCTTATTGTTTGTCCATCTGACGACATGAACGGTCGCGCCGTACTCGGTGGCTAATTGTTCAAAAATGGGCAGGTTGTAACCCATTACCTCAGTGTAAAGATAAAGTATGTTCATCGACTCGACCTCGATCCCATTGCGATCGTTTGATACAAGCGCATGGTTTCGGCTGCGCAAGTCGCCCAGTCAAACATTTTTAAACGAACGTGCCCTTTACGTATTAATTCTTCACGCCGCTCAGATGAATACACGACATGCTCGATTGCGGCGCTCATATCATCCACATTATCAGGATCAAAATATTCAGCTGCATCACCAATGACCTCAGGCATTGAACTAGTATGACTACTGACCACTGGGCAGCCTTGGGCCATCGCCTCAAGCGGTGGCAGGCCAAAGCCCTCGTAGCGTGAAGGGTAGACCAACGTGGCTGCATTTCGATATAAGTCAGCAAGGTACTCATCTGCACCGGCAGTCTGTCGCACTCGATCCAGCGATAAACCCAACGCGATAATTTGTGTCTGCTCGTCTTGGGTGAATGCCCCTGCACCGAAAGCCACAAGATCAAAATCTTCAGCCAACCGCTTGGACGTCGCGTAGGCCTCTAGTAAACCAGAAAAATTCTTATAAGCGCCGCGTAAACCAACATATAGCAAGTAGGGTTTCGCTTGCTGCGCCGCGAGAGGGATAGCAACGGACTCAAGCGTATGGTGTGGCTTCACGCAAAAGGCATCGCAGCCTAGATGAATAACCGTGGTTTTTGAAGCTGGCACATCAAACAGACGGATCAAATCTCTTTGTGTTGACTGTGAAATACAAATAATGTGGTCGGCGCGCTGTACAGCTTGAAACTTTGAGGTCTGTTTAAGATCACCTTGCGAGACTTGGTCGCCCATGAAACCCAACTCACTGATCATGTCAAAAACCGTCAGTACCGTGGGCGTCTTTTTTGAACCGCTTGGCCTATTACTGTAATAAGTCTCGTGAATGAGATCAGGCTGCCAGCGCTCAATCGCAGCTGAAGCGAGTCTGCCCATGATGCGGGTGCACAAGCCAGCAGTGTAGGTTGGGTAGTCTTTAATCCAATACCCTTGGACGTTGGCGGCGGGTACGTCGCGTAGATATACATTTCGGTACAAAGGCGCAAAAATCCTGACGTCTTGATGGGTCGGCAGCATCGCGCTGACCAGTTCACAAAAGTATCGCGACACACCCCCTGTGCGCTGCAAGCAAAAAGCTTGGTGATCAAATGCGATACGCATTCAACTGATCCGTAACAGAAATCGTTTGATTCGACGCCACTGCCGCCTGACAAAAGATGGTGCGATTTGGTCTTCGGATATAAATTTGTCACCCTGAGGGTCTGGCAGTATGGAACCGGGATGAACCAGTGGGAATGCCATCGGCTCTGTTGGCATATTGGCGTGAATACCCACGACATGTGTATGCGTTGCCTCAGGGCCAAAACCGATGTTCGAAATTAGATTCACATTTGGGGCAATTTGCAGCATGCCCTTCAACAAGCATGTGAAGGTCCAAGAACAATCCCATGTGTCTAAGCTGCCGTTGTGTACGGCTTCAAACGAGTTGCGCCAATAGGTTTGCTCGCCTTTATTTGGAAAGGTGGCTTCAAGCCAGCCCTCTTCTCTGAGCTTCGGCCAGAGCTGCATATCTCGATCGTAATGGTGCCAGGCTCTGCGCCATGAGGCCCAGCCCCAAATATGGGTGTAGCGAGAGAAGTAATAGCTTGCAGGCCCTCGCTTGCGGCCAAACTGCAGATTGCCACCAGACACCATACTCACACGTTCATCGTCACGATAGCGAATTAGCATCTCTTCGCAGAACCTGAAGAAGCTGGGGTCGGGCAGGCAATCGTCTTCAAGGATGATGGCCTCTTCGACCGTCTCGAAGATCCAGTTGATGCCACTTGAAACACGCATTTTGCAGCCCATATTGGTCTCTGCAAAGTTGGTGATGACCTCGCATGGCCAATCGACGCGCTGAATAGTAGCGCGGGTTTGCTCGCACTTCTCGGCCTCACCCGCGCGATTCACACGCGGTCCATCAGCTACCACCAACAATTGGGTTGGCCGGGCTTTGGCAATCTCTTTAAATACCCGTGCTGTCGTATCGGGCCGATTAAAGATGATGAGCGCAACAGGTGTCGTGAGCTGAAATTCGGACATCATGCCTTTATGGGCGGCTAGTGAGCAAGACCCGCCTGGATAAAACGGGATAATCTTTGCGCAGCGCTATCAAGATTAAAGTCTGTTCGGTAAGCTTCGAAATGATCGCCAAAATCAGGGGTGGTTTCTAGCGCCACTAAACCCTTTCGAACACTGTCAGCATCGTCTTCTTTGACTGCGTAGCCGATTTTATAACGCTTGACGCGTTCGCCCATTAAATACGCCTCAGACACCAGAATGGGCTTCTCAAAAAAGGCCGCTTTCGACAACATGTTGCTACTTCGCTTAAAGTCGCGATACACTGCGAAAATGACGTCGGCCACCGAAATCAACTCGTTAAATTCGCGCTCATCGGGTAAATAATCAGGATAAATCATCAAGTTAGGAGGAGGATCCTTCACAATAGCCGCCAAGGCGAATCGATCAGACTCTGAAAGGTTATTTTGATTCAACCGACCAATTTGAACAAAATACCAATGCGCCGGATCGACTGTTCGCATTAACGCGAACCAGATGGCTAGATTTTTTTGCCTACCAATCGATCCACCCATAAAGATAATTTTGCGCCCAGCCGCTTGCGCAATCAGCTGTTTAGTCAACTGCGTACGTTGGGCGGGCAGCGCAATATCCGCAATGTCGGGCATGTACGCGAAGTGCTGGCTGGGTAACGCCTTTTTATAGTGCGCGCACACCTCTTCATCAAGAAAGCAGGCGCCTTGAAAGTTAGCCAGTCGATAGTAGGCTTCAACCGGATCAGCACCCGGGGTGATACGCACCGCCGCCCATGGGATAGGCTCATTAAACCCAAAATCTTGCCAGGCCTCTTGATCAGCGCGATAAGCGTCGATATACATGTTGAGAACCTTGCAGACTTGGCCTGGGTAACACGCAAGCACCTCGTTAACGGCCGCAACAAAATCTGACGGCTGAAGAACCGCTTCAGTGGGTTGGCCGCTCGACAAAGTGGGCTTGCTCAGGCGTTTAACTGCGCGATAGAGGCGATGCGCTTTGTCTAACATCTGATGAGCAAGCAAGATGCCAGCGCGTTTCAGGTACTGTCCTGGGTGGGTAGGCTTGGCCTGATAGCGAGCTTTATCGTATTGGGCAGTCAGCCCCTGCCAAGCTTGCCGAAGTAACGAAGGTTTTGTGCTTGAGTTGAGTTGAGTGTGAAAAACCACTAATGACTCTGAAAGCTCAAGACCTTTTGCAAGGAGTTTGGTTTGTAAAGCCGTTGGCTCGCTCGACAAGGCGATCACTCGCCAGCCTTCTTTACGCAGCAGCTCAATGAATAAAACGTGCCAAGAATCTAGATGCCCTTCGTTCGAGATAGGGTTGTAGACAAGGATGTAAGCATGCGAAACCATGGGCGCTCGGGCTTTACCGCGTGAGCTGCCGCGACAAGGCGGCACGGTAAACATCAAGATACTGTGCAACCACAACCTCGGGGGCAAAGCACTGCTTGGCGCGCTGGCGAGCATGCGACGACAACTGCTGCCAGCGGTCTGCGTCTTGCAATACCCAAGCGATGCCTTGGGCCAGGTCATCGGTATCAAAAGCGGGTGCGAGCCAACCACTTTGCTGATGATCCACAATATCTGGCAAGCCACCAATATTGAAGGCGACGACAGGTATCCCGCAAGCCTGAGCTTCAACTGCAGTATTGGGCAAGTTGTCTAATCGTGACGGCACCGCCATCACGTCGGCAGCGGCATAAATCAAGCTCATCACGTAATCGTCATTGACGCGGCCCAGCCAATGTACCTGGCAAGGCCATTGACTGGCTGTTGCCGGTTGAGCTTGACCAAAGATCAGCAGCTCTGGCAGATCTTGCCCCGCCTCTTTTAACTTTAAAAAAGCCTCGCGCAACAAATCTTCGCCTTTCAGGTGTGCCATCCCGCCCGCCGATCCTGAAAGCACGTATTTTTTTTTCGGCTCTAGGCCAAGCACCTGCCGAGCAAACTGCTGATCAATAGGCCGCCAGAGGTACTCGAGCTCAAGGGGGTTCGCAATGACATGCACAGGTTGCGTACCAAACAAGGCGCTTGCACCGGCACACTCTGCCATCCAGCTGCCAGGGGCCACGATGTTGAAGGACTGTTGCGACCAAGCCTCACGTTTTGCCTGCCAGGCAAGGAGGTTTAGATCGGGGCCTGACTCATCGGCAGGTCGATTATCAACGGTGTAACCGACCCTGAACCGAGCGTTTGAACGGTCATCAAACACGACGTGCTCGCCCCCGCAAAAAGCCCACATATCATGCAGCGTCCAGACAATGGGCTTTTTAATCCGCCCTATATCTTCAATCGACAAGAGGTTGGCGATCCAATGCAGGTTCACGACATCGGCATCGCTAACATTGATTTCATCGACGATGCAAGCACTTGTATCGCCAAACGAATGCATGATCGGATTATGACTGCGAAAGTTACGACGACAGAACGCTCGCCACTTTTGTTCTAGTTTAGCGTTTACTTTTTGACTAAAACTGCGAACCCCTTTACCGGCGATCACTCTATCGTTTGCCGTCTGATGTACCAGCACGCGCATGCGACTATCTACGCCACATTGCAGTAAAGCCGTGTGCAAACGATAAGCGGCGCGAGAGGCGCCCCCGCTGAAATCGTCCGTTGATAGATGCAAGACTTTCATATTTGGCAGCCTGCTTTATGAGCGTTGCGACGAGTGAATACACTCTGTTAACAATTGAGTGAAGTGGTGGCCTAAAGTTTCAAGACTAAAATCTTGACGATAGGCTTCAAAACACCCGCGACGCGTTGTCGAAGGTTTCACAAGCTCGTGCAAGGCCGTTTGCATCGCAGAGATATCATCTTGCCCAACAGCCCTACCGATACCATATTGCACAACGCGCTGACCCATTAAATGCCCGCTCGCCACCAAAATCGGCTTATTAAAGGCAGCGGCCTTACCTGGCATGTTGCTGCTGATCGCGAAATCACGATAAACCGCGAAGATCACATCACTGCCTTGAATAATTTCGTTAAAGTGCGCCTCATTGGGTAAATATGCCAGCTTAATGAAAAGATTTTCAGGGCAGCGCTGCTTAATCTGGGCCAATTCGCGCGCGTCGGCTTCGCTCAGCGTGTCTTCAAACATCTCGCCAATCTGCACAAAAAACCAACTGTCAGGATCCATCTGTGCGATGAGTTGATACCAGCGCGCAAGGTTCTTGTTGCCGCCCAACGTACCGCCGAGAAATACAATTTTGCGACCACTCGCGCGCTTTTTGATTTCAGATAGCAAGTCAGTCTGCGCGCTCGGCAGTTGATCTTCGGTGATATCTGGTAAGTAGGCGAAACATTTGTTGGGCAAAACTTCAATGTACCGGTTGCGAACGCGCTCATCCAAAAAACACATCCCTGCAAGTTCACGCAAACCGTAATAGCCCTCGCTCGCATCGTCTGTCGGCACAAACCGTATACCTGCCCAAGGCAGCGTCTTGGGCCAATCGAATAACTGCCAACTCTGGCGCGTTGTTGGATACATATCCATGTACATATTGAACACTATCTCCGGCGGCCATTGACATTGTTTGCGCAACATTCGCACTCGCCTGGCAAAGTCATCAGGGTTCAGAAACCGGGGATCATGCTGGACAGCGTCCGTTTTGGGGCCAAGCAGTGGATTCAAGAGCCGACGCAGTCTTCCCCAAACGCGCTCGCTGAGCGTTCTCGGTGAGGGGTGCCAATTCAATATCTGTAAGTGAGGCGAATCTGCCTGGCCTTTTACCCTCAATCTGGCCACCAAATCAATCGCATCCGGCGTGGCCGCACATACGCGCCAGCCAGCTTTCAGTAAAAGGGATATAAACAGCGCGTTCCAGGAGTCGAGGTGTCCATGCCCTGAAATGGGGTTGTAAAGCAGAATCGCAGGTGCCGTGGTCCTCATGAACCGAGCACCCGCCGGCACCACGTCTCGAGCAGCACCCATTTATACGTTAAGAATAAGCCGTGCCAACCCTGTGTTTTGGTTTGTGTCAGCAGCTGATCCACTTTTTCGCGAGCGATCATGCCTGCTTCAACAAGATGTCCGCTTCGCAACGTGTCGCCATATTTTTTGATCACACCGGACAACCATTGTTGTACGGGCGGCTGAAAACCGGCCTTAGGGCGCGACAACACCTCAGCGGGCAAGACGCCTTTCAATGCCTCACGTAGCCAAGCCTTTTGGCCGAGCGCATGATCGGGTTCGATCGCCCTTAAAGACATGACGGTTTGGATCAAGTTTGCATCGAGAAAGGGCATCCGGGTCTCGACCCCGACGGCCATGCCCACGCGGTCGCCTAAGGCTAAGCAATTAGACGTTAACCAGGTGTCAAACAATAAGCGAATCACCGTTGCGGGGATTTGCTCTTGGCTGCCTTTGCGATGTGCAGTGGGTTGAAACAAACTCTGTTGACTGACCTCTTGCATTGCGGCGCCATAAACCTGAGCCGTCAGGGGCTGCACCCCGGCAAAATCTGGGTGTAAAAGGTAATACAACAATTGCTCAGGTGGTTGGCGGCGATCACCAAGTTTTTGCAAAAGGTCGGCCCCTTGCCTAAGAGCGGGGTGAGCCCGAGGGTAATGCGCCACCTTTAAGAGAAATTGTTGGGCATGAACAGAGCCCAACCAGCGTGCGAAGCCCAACAATGCCGGATGAGCGGAAGCCAATTGATTCAGCTTAACCGCCTCGGTGACGTAAGGATATCCCCAGAAAAGCTCATCACCCCCAATGCCAGACAACAAGACTTTAATACCCTGATCGGCAGCAGCCTTAGGAACCGAATAATGACCGAAAGCAGCCGGATCAGCAATCGGCTCATCCATAATGCTCACCAACTCAGGAAAAAAATCAACGAAGCTGTCGACGGGAAGTTCGACCTCATGGACGATCATCCCCAGCGTCGTTGCCAGCTCACGAGCCTGAGCCCTCTCGTCATAATGAGGGCGACCGGGATAGCCCACGCAAAATGCGTGCATCGGTTGAGGAGTGTTTTTCTGCGCAAAAGCTGCGATCGCACCAGAATCGATACCACCTGACAACGCGATGCCAACCGGCACGTCGGCACGCAGGGTCATCTTGACCGCCGACTCAAGTCCTTCTCTCACTTGAGAGAGGATGGCAGCTTTATCTATTGAGGTATCGACCGGTGCAGCCGCCTCTTCGACTGACCAATACAGCTGAGGCTCGGCGCGCCAATCTGCAAGTCGGATGACCATCGAGTGCCCTGCCGGCAACTTGTGTATGCCTTGTAATAGCGTGGTTGGCTCGGGCACGTATTGATAGTGAAGGTACTGATCCACCGCAACGGGATTCAACGCTGGGCGTTCAGTTACGAGCGGCAGCAAGCCTTTAAGCTCAGAGGCAAACGTGAACTGCTTATCGTTGAACTGGTAAAACAAGGGTTTTTCGCCACACCGGTCGCGCGCAACGAATACCATTTGCTCTTGCGCATCCCAGATAACGAAGGCGAACATGCCCACAAATCGCTTGACGCAATCTCGCCCCCAAGCGTGATATGCCGCCAACAACACTTCGGTATCCGAATGACTGATAAAGCTAGCTCCCAGGGCTTCAAGCTCAGCGCGCAGCTCGAGATAATTGTAGATCTCGCCGTTATAGGTCACCACATAGCGGCCTTCCCGACTGAGCATCGGCTGGTGACCAGAGTCGGTCAGGTCAATGATAGATAAGCGAGTATGGCCGAACTGAACGTGGTCATCACTGAAGGTTCCAGCATCATCTGGGCCACGATGGGCGAGGTTGGAGACGAGCTGCGCGGACAGCGATGGACGAAATTCAGCGTGCCGATGGACTAGACCGAGTATGCCGCACATGTTAAGGCCTTGCGCCCAAAGCTTGTCTCAGTTTTTTAAGCAGCCAATGCGGCGCGCGCAAAAGCTGGTCCTGCCTGCGCTGCAGACGATTGTGCCATCGGTCTGGATGATCTCGTCCACCGAAATTCTGGTTCAACACGTGTCGGTCTGCGACTAGGTCTTGTTTGATTTGCGTCGGATGCGTTAAAGGCCCCAAGGGCAAGGTGGGCAAACCCGCCTGATCATCGGCTGTGACGGTGTGCGTCGCCTCTGGCCCAAAACCGATATTTGTCACGAGGTTGACCTGAGGCGTCGCGGTTAAGCCCCCGTAATACCAGACCGTAGCGGTCCACTGATAATCCCAAGTATCAATCTCGCCTCGCTGAACACGATCAAGCAAGTTTGACCAAATCTTACGTTCAACCGGATCAGGGAGCTTTTTTTTCCAATCGTCGGTGTCTTTCCAAGCAGGCCAAAAGGGAATGTCGACTCGATAGTGCTGCCACGCTCGACGCCAACTTGCCCACCCCCAGCAATGATTGAATTTCGAAAAGTAGTAAGCCGCGTCGCCACGCTTTTGACCATTCTGAAAGTTGTTGCCCGTGACGACCCAAACCCGCGGGTTGTGTTCATAACGAACAAGTAGCGCATCACAAAAAGCAAAAAAATCGTCATTCGGTAAACAATCGTCTTCGAGCACAATCGCTTTCTCTACTTGCTCGAAGACCCAGTCGAGGCCAGAACTGACACGGCGTTTGCAGCCCATATTGGTGTCAGCATAGTTTCTGAGCACTTCGCACGGCCAATCAATATGGGCGACAAGCTCGCGGGTCTCGCGGCATCGATCGGCATCGGTTGGATGCCCAGCGCGGGGGCCGTCAGCAATGATCAGCAACTTGCTTGGCCGCTGCGCCCGAATCACTGCAAAACTTTGGCGCGTGTGCTGCGGCCGATTGAAGATGATAAAAGCGATAGGTGCGTTCAGCATCGTCTATTCAGATTCAGTCACTGCATTGCCCGCCAACCGCTTGAAGCACTCTGAAGTGGCCATGAGCTCGCGATAGGTTCCATCTGCAACAATCGTACCGCTCTCAAGCATCACAATCCGATCACACGCCTGGACAGTGCGCAGCCGGTGTGCGATCAAGATCATCGTGCGCTCTTGACTCAAATCCTGCACGGCTTGCATCACCGCATCTTCTGTCATGCCATCGAGGGCGCTCGTCGCTTCGTCAAACACTAATACATCGGGATTATGATACAGAGCACGCGCGATCCCTAAGCGTTGGCGCTGACCGCCCGATAACTTAACACCGCGCTCGCCCACCATCGTGCCATAGCCGTCGGGTAGTTGACTTATAAACTCTTCGGCTTGTGCCATCCGTGCCGCTCGCTGCACGGCCTCGCGATCGATTTCATGGTCGGGGATGCCTAGCGCGATGTTTTTCTCGATTGAGGCGTTGGTCAGAAATACGGCTTGTGGAACATACCCCACTCGTTTGCGCCACGCACGCTCGTTTTGCTCAGTCAACGCGACGCCATCGATCGTAATCGTGCCGCTAGCAGGTGGATATAAACCAAGAATGACATCGGCCAAGGTTGTTTTGCCAGAACCGGTTCGACCGACCAAACCGATGCTCTGATTTTGAGGGATCGTAAGCGTGAGTTTGTTCAGCGCCGCTCTTTCTGCCGTGGGATACTGAAAACTAAGATCGGTCAGTTGGATTTCTGTTTTGAAAGTCAGCGCATCAGTTTGTTCATCTTCAGTTTCTGCTTGCGAAGAGCGTACGGTTGCCAAGTCTGCTTCTAAGGACTCGACCGCTTTGGTGTGATACTTGATGGTGATGGCTGCAGCAAATAGTTGCTGAAAAATTGGTACCAGCCGATTGCCCGCCAGCGCATACAAGGCGAGCGACGGGATCGCAGACATCCCTTCACCCTTCAGTACGAACGCGAGCGTCACCGCAACGATACCTGCGTAGGCAAACACCTCGATCACATAGCGCGGCATCGCCGAGGCCAGCGAGTTAGAGGCTTGAGTGTTCATTAACTCGGTCATTGACCGGTTGTACTCAACGGTTGAAGCATTCTCTCTACCCAAGACTCGTAATTCTTTGATCCCTGACAGACCCTCGAGCGCAGTGCGGCCGACAATGGTACTGGCCTCAACCATCTTTGCGCCGAGCCTGACTTGTCTGACTCGGATCAAGCGGTAGACCATCATGTAGCCGCAGCCCAGCACAACCACTGTGCCTAGCGCCACAAGGGGATCAACCGCAACGATCAGCGCAATAAGCACTAACCCACTTAAGCCTTTTGAAACCACACCCAGTAACGAGGCCAAAAAACCACCGACCGCAGACTCAACATCCCCGCCAAGAACTCGCCCCAACGAACTGGTATCGCGTTGAATATGAAACGAATAGGGTAGATAGAGGTACCCGGAAAATAGCTCGGTGGCCAGATATCGACGCGCCGAGGCCAAATAGCGCGTTTGCACCCACAAGTTTGAGGCTGTCACGGCGTTACCAATCGCAAGGACTGCAACGGTCAGTATGCCTGCCGCAATAATGGCCGCCCGATGGCCCTCGATACCGAGAAATTGCAACAAATTTTCAAGCCACTGATACTTGGTCAGTATGGTGGGGTCCATGACGATCGCCATGAAGGGGAGAATTGAGGCCACACTTGCCGTCTCGAAGACAGACGCCACTAAGCTGATAAACACTACGAATGCCAAGCCACGCTTGCTGACCACAGGCAGTATGTTGTAGAGCCTTTTAAACGGCTCGATCACGCCTGAAACAATGCTCACCGTGATGCCTTAGCGATGATGATTTAAAAAATCTGCGTAGGCGAGCTTTAGGCCCGTTTGAAGATCGACTTGTGCCTGCCAGCCTAGGTTCTTAAGCAAAGTGCTGTCCATCAGTTTGCGCGGCGCACCGTCAGGCTTGGTGGCGTCAAAGACAATTTCGCCAGCATAGCCAACCACGTTACCAATCGTTTGAGCCACTTGAGCGATCGTAACGTCAGAGCCATAACCGACATTAATGTGACTTTGCATGGGCGTGGTGTACTGGTCGTATTTGTTCTTGTCGAGGTTCATGACATGAACGCTTGCTGCAGCCATATCATCGACAAATAAAAACTCGCGGTACGGCTTACCCGAACCCCAAATCGCTACAGCCGGTGCCTGGGCGACCTTGGCTTCGTGAAACCGTCTGATCAAAGCGGGAATCACGTGTGAGTTTTCTGGATGGTAATTGTCACCGGGCCCGTACAGATTAGTCGGCATCACCGAACGGTAATCTACACCGTAGTCTTTACCATACTGACGGTTATAGCTCTCGCAGATTTTGATCCCCGCAATCTTTGCTACGGCATAGGGCTCGTTTGTTGGCTCTAAAAACCCGGTTAACAATGCATTTTCTGACATCGGTTGCGACGCCAACTTTGGATAAATGCAGCTGCTTCCAAGAAACAAGAGCTTTTTCACCTCATGGCGAAAAGCTGCGTCAATCACATTCGCCTGAACCATCAGGTTGTCATAGATAAACTCTGCTGGATACGTGTTGTTCGCATGAATCCCGCCCACTCTGGCCGCAGCCAAATAAACCTGATCTGGCTTTTCAGCCGCAAAGAATGCCCTGACGGCGGCCTGATCCGTGAGGTCAAGCTCTGCGTGGGTACGGCCTACGATTTGCTCTGGTTTGTGGCCACGCGCAAGCAATTGGCGCACAATTGCCGAGCCGACCATACCGCGGTGCCCTGCAACGTAAATCTTAAGCATATCTGTCTGTATCGCCATTTCTACTCCTACCAATAACAACCATTTTCGACCATATTTTTATTGGTCGGTATATCAGTTGGCAATGGTTTGATCCAAAAATCAGAGTTGTTATAAAAATTCGCTTGACGCCAGGTTTCGGTATATTCCGTCTCCCAGCGCTGCCCACGAATTCCAAATAGTAATTGGGTTTGACCACCCAAATGCACACACGGGATGCCCATTTCTTTGATAAATTTCAATAGCGGCAATGAGTATGCCCCTGCCCCTACCACAGCAAAATCAAATTGTTGCCCGGCAATTTGCTTTTTAATAGCCTTTAAACAATCAAAAAATGTCTTGTAAGGATGGGAAGCCACTAACCAGGGTGGATAGAACGATCTGACACAGATTAACTTTTTTATGGCTGCACCGGGCCAAATTGACGAAAACCGGCTCGCTTGGACTTGGATCGAGTCGACCATGGGATGAACGACCAAAACCGTTTTATTAGCTAAAGCATAGTGCCAAGCGCTTTCGCCCAGATAAAAGGGTAATAAATCATCAATATCCGTTGAGATGAATCGGGTAGGATTGTATTGATTTAACAGAGCCGAATCTTTGCCGTGCCACCAGTCGACGCACCCATCTAAATCGCGCGCGGCCTCAAGATATTCTCTCATCCACTGACTGACAATTTTTTGCGTTAACGGAAAAACACCCGCATTCACCCCCAGATTTTCGCCCCAGATCACTTGTTTATGCGCCTGACTATTTGCAATGCAGTCGGTCTCAACCGCACCCAGTTTGCCGAACGACATTGGGCGCTTTTGCTGAATACACTGTTTGATGAGGTCGTTAAAAAACACAGATTGCATATCTATTTAAAGCCGTGAGCGATCACTACGGTTTTTAGGGGTCCGGCTAGTCAGATGTACTTTAGGTAAAGCCCAGCGAAAGTGGATAAGTCGTGCGTAAAGAACAGCATAAAGCATGGCGCAAAAAACAAACGCAAGCATCAACTCGACGGTACTTTTGCGGCACCAGATCGACAACCCTACTGGGATCAATGCATAAACTAGCATCATCGGAGTCACGCTTGAGTTCTGCCATAACCCGGAAGAACCCAATAACCATTTGCGACTGACTCGGGACCACACCAGGCTGTGCAAATGCAGCCTGTCAGGGTGGCCAAGTTTGAGGGTGCGAGCTGTTCGCCGCGCCATTGAAAAGAGAACCTCTAGAATGGGGTAGCCACAGGCCAACAGCGGTGCCCAAGGAGACATTCCAGGGTTGCGCACAGCCACCATCACTGCAATCCAACCCAAGAGAAATCCCAGAAGGTAGGCGCCGCCATCACCCAGAAAAATCTTACCGGAGGGATAGTTAACCAGTAAAAATCCAAACGTTGCTCCGCCAAAGATGAAACAAATCTTCGCCATTTCGGCATCGCCATTTAAGTAGGCGAGGAAGCCTAGCCCTGCTAAGCAAACTAATACGGTACTTGCCGCCAACCCATTGAAGCCGTCGATGATGTTGATAGCGTTCGCGACGCCCCCAACTGCGAATGCAGTAAACAGCACTGAAACGGGGGTGATGGTTAATAACCAATCTACGCCGCCGATACCCACACGGGTCAAGCTGTCACCCGTCAGCCACCACGCGAGCACACCACTTGCACAGGTCGCAAGCAACCGCTCTGTTACCCGACCACGCTTAACAATGTCCTCTGCGACACCCGCAAGAAAAGCGGGTAGCGCCGCAAGAAGAATTGGGCCCAACATCGTCGCGATCTCGGGTGGCGCAAAAAACCAGCCAATCCAGCAGCCGATCAAGATGGCCACGCCGCCAATACGAGGCGTGGGTTCGTGATGGACTTTTTGCACCCCAGTATCAGAATCGAGAGTATGGGCACCGTGCAAATGTGTCGTCCAAACAATACCCAAGCAGATGACTAGGGCGGCAACACCTGCTGCGGCGAGTGCGATGTGGGGGATAACAAAAAACACTATTATTTTTGACTCGATAGACAGGCTGGAAGACGCGAAAGGGTATCAACCACCCCATTGCCATCTAAATCTTTAGGAAAATGCCTTTGATCATAACATGGCTTACTTCAAGCACCATTTCTATAATTATACTTAAGCCATTGATATATTTGAATTTAATCTATTTTATCTCGACCTGATGCTCAGTAAATATGCGCATCCAACCGCTGCGGTCGTAACGCTCCCACGCATGGCATCCAAAGGGCAGTTGTCGATTATTTTGCAAATAAAGATGCTCTGGTTCGGCGTCGAAAGCAAACCTGCTTGCCTCGTGCGCAAGCGGCACCCGAAAATATTTGCAACGCGCTGGAACCAAAAGACCCCAAAAGATATCTTCGTTAACTGAAACATTGATCTGCGTGTTTTTATATGAATAACACCAATAATCTTTCAAATAACGGTAGCAAGATGACAACCAGTTACCGGGCCAGTGCTCCATTAATTTATTTCTAAAGAAATAAGGTTGTCGCAATACCCCTAGAAAATCTGCAACTTTACGTAACGAAAAACCTCCGTTGCCAACACACAAAACCTGAAGCGGTTGTAGGGGTGTGGTGAAGCCTTCAAAGATTGGTGCGCCAACATATGAATAACCTTTTTCACACCAATACGAGAGCTCATTCTTCAGAACTAAGGCGTCTGTTTGAACGATCAGCAAATATTGGTACGCCTCAAACGCAGCATAAAAATGCTCTGACATCAGTAACTTGTTATACCCAGCCACACTTTTAAAAAAATGATCTGAAAATACTTGGATCTTTAATCGACCACCATATTTTTCTGAAAGCATCAAAAAATAGGGTTTTAATGCTTGCGGGCCAACGAGAAAAATATCGTGCTCCCCTAACAGCATTAGCGTACGTTCTATTGACTGGACTTCAGACGAATCCAACCCCTCTTTATAGAGCGGCACCACGATAGCCTGTCTGGCAACACTCACGGCAAGCCCTTCCATAACCTCACAAGCTTATTTTTAACTCGACGCGGGAAAGCCAGATATTTTCGTGGAAACTTCTTATCCAAGCCGCCGAGCTCATGATCAAAAAAATATTGGTCAGCAAGGGTGTTTTGTTGAATATGCGTTGGGTGTGTCAGCAAACCAAGCGCCTGGGTGGGGATACCTGGCTCATCTTCAAGGGCGACAGTATGGGTGCCGTCTGGCCCGACACCAATATTAGTCACCAAATTGACTTGAGGGATTGCCGTCAGTGCACCGTTAAACCATAGCGTTGCTAGCCAAGGATACGCCCAGGAATCTATCTTGCCAGCATGGACGCGATCTAGAATGTCGATCCAATAGAGACGCTCGAGCGGATCAGGCATTTTTTTATTCCAATCGGCCGAGCCTTTCCAGTCTGCCCAAAACGTCAAATCGCCATCAAATTGCCGCCAAGCGCGACGCCAGCTTGCCCACCCCCAGCAGTGACCAAATTTTGAAAAGTAGTACGAGTCGTCGCCACGCCGCTTGCCTCGCTGAAAATTATTACCCGTCACAACCCAGATGCGCGTGTCATCTTTATAGCGTTCGAGCAATTCTTGGCAATACCCAAAAAAATCAGGATGGGGCACACAATCGTCTTCCAAAATAATCGCCATCTCGACCTGATCGAACACCCAGTCCAGCCCGCTCGAGACCCGTCGCTTAAGCCCCAGATTCTGCTCGGCGTAATTGTGATGTACCTCGCAGGGCCAATCGACCTGAGCCACGATCGCTCTTGCATCTAGGCATTTCTGATGATCATCCTGATGTCCAGGACGCGGTCCGTCTGCGATGATGAACAACTTTTGAGGTTTTTGAGCACGGACGCACGCAAACGACTGAGCCGTGTGCCGAGGTCGGTTAAAAATAATTAAGGCGATTGCAAGATCTGGCATAGCGTCAACACCAATTAAGCATTTGGTTTCATCATACACACAGCGCCAAACAAGCGCGAAAACGCTCTAGGGTGCCACGATGGCAGTACTCGTCTGAGGTCTGTGTCATCATTTCGAAGTTGCAATAGCCTTTGCATCAACCCCGAGTGTCCGAGCGGGTGAGAATGAACTTGAGCTTATAAAACAAAACGCCTAGTGACTCACGGATTGCCGCATCGGTCGTACCCAAAGCGCCGATTTGCGGCAAAAAACTCATCGGCGTGAGGGCTACTTGCGACGATCTAAAGTCAACTGGATACGCAAAGACGTCAAGGCCAGCTTTTATAAAAAGCATTTCGGCACGCTTCATATGAAATGCAGAAGTTACCAAAATGATCTTTTTGCGCTTTTCGCTTGATGCGAGTAACAGTTTGCTGACCTCGCGCGCCTCTTGCTCGGTATTTTGAACATCTGCCGTCACCAAGATTTTTTCGGCAGGAACATTCAGCCGCTGCGCGTACCTTTTAAGTACATGGCCTTCAGACTCGAGGCCTAAATCCCAAGGAACCTTGCCACCCGTAAATATTAAGAGCGGCGCGCGTTGCGTCGCCATCAGCTCTACCCCAGCGAAGAAACGGTCAGGATCACCCCATTCGGTCACTAGGCCTTGTTTAGATTGCACCCAGACCAACATGCCGCCAAGTACAACGATGGCATCGGCTTCAGGCGTGTCTTGAGGGGTAAGTTTGACTTCATCAGATTCAATTTGCCTAAACAACGCTTCAGACACGATCGGCATACTGCCGACATAAAGTAAAACTGCAGCGACCGCGACATAGGCAGCCCGCTTTTTAAACAGCCCAAGCAGCATCAAAGCCAACACCACAACAATTGGAGAAATCAATAGCGGCAGTATCTTATGCAAATAGATCAAAGCGTATACCCATTCAAAAAGTGAGCGTTTATACTGCGCTTACCTAGTTTTATCATGCGCATTAGCAAGTCGGGAATTTAGCTGAATTATGAAAACAAATCGTCGAGGCATCATTTTAGCGGGCGGCTCTGGCACGCGCTTGTATCCGGCTACACAATCGGTATCTAAACAACTTTTGCCGATTTATGACAAACCCATGATTTACTACCCACTCTCGACGCTGATGTTAACGGGGATTCGCGAGATACTGATCATTTCAACCCCACAAGACACCCCTCGTTTTGCTGAATTGCTAGGCGACGGCGCGCAATGGGGGATGCATATCGAATATGTCGTTCAACCGAGCCCAGATGGCTTAGCGCAGGCTTTTATTCTTGGTAAAAACTTTGTAGCCAATCGACCAAGTACCTTGGTTTTAGGCGACAACATTTTTTACGGTCACGACCTAGTACGTAAACTACAGGCGGCCGAGGCCCAGCCAAGCGGCGCGACGGTCTTTGCCTACCATGTACCTGACCCAGAGCGCTACGGGGTAGTTGCGTTTGATGGCGACAATAAGGCAATCAGCATCGAAGAAAAGCCCGTAGTGCCCAAAAGTAACTATGCTGTCACCGGTTTATATTTTTATGATCAGCAGGTCTGTGACATCGCAGCATCCATCAAACCCAGTGCACGCGGCGAATTAGAAATTACCGAGGTCAATCAGCGCTATCTTGAGTTGGGCCAACTCAACGTTGAAATCATGGGGCGAGGCTTTGCCTGGCTCGACACCGGCACCCATGACAGCATGTTAGAAGCCTCTAGCTTTATTGCGACGTTACAAAAGCGACAAGGCCTGCAAGTGTCGTGCCCAGAAGAAATTGCCTTTGCGCAAAAATGGATTTCTGCGCAACAGCTTGAACAACTGGCTCAGCCTTTGCGCAAGACACATTATGGTCAGTACCTACTGAATTTACTCAAACAATAACAGTCGAACACGAACAAGTTTTAGGTCTAACTCTGACCGCGACATGCGTTGCATTTTATGGAGCTTGCCCTTTGCCTTATACCGTCACCCCAACCGCGTTAGCGGACGTACTGATTCTTGAACCTAAAGTTTTTGGCGACGCGCGAGGCTTTTTTTTTGAAAGCTTTAACCAACGTGATTTTCAAGCGGCGACAAGCCTTAACGTTAACTTTGTGCAAGACAATCACAGCCAAAGCGTACGCGGCGTATTGCGTGGCTTGCATTACCAGGTGCAAGAACCACAAGGCAAGTTAGTGAGAGTTGCGCGAGGCGAAGTGTTTGACGTGTCTGTCAATTTAAAAAGAGGGCACTCCGAGTTTGGTCAATGCGCTGGGGTTCATTTAAGCGCCGACAATCAAAGGCAACTTTGGATCCCGCCCGGCTTTGCACATGGATTTTTGGTCTTGAGCGAAGTCGCTGATTTTTTGTATAAAACAACCGACTACTACTCGCCTGCCTCCGAGCGGTGCCTGCTCTGGAATGACCCTATCTTAAAGATTGACTGGCCACTAAACGCGCTTAACGGCTTAGCGCCGGTTTTAACCGATAAAGATCGCGATGGCGTAGCACTCATGAATGCTGAAGTATTTCAAACGATGATTGATGTGCGTGGGTCATAATAATTTAAATCGCATGACACACTACACGAGCACTCGCCTTTTTACCCAGATCATTTCGTCTGTGGGCATGACGCTGATTTTGCTCGGGGCATGTCTGTTGGTCTTGAATCAATATGTGTCGATCAAAAGCCTCGAACCGTACTATCGCGTCACTTCGTCGGGATTATGCTTGGCATTCGGCTTTCTGACTGCGTGCTTTAATATTCGGCTCGCAATAATAGGCTGCCTATTCGCGCTGCCTTTGCTACCAACCATCGCCGCCAACATCCAGCTTTACCTTGGCTATGGGCGTGTTCTAGGCGAACAAGGAGCAGGCTTTGACCTGATCGCCGGGATATTATTCGGTACGTTGGTGAATGTACTTGTTCGAAAAAAATCGCTAGCTTCTAGTATTACGATGCCATGGCCGGTCGCACTAGTCCTCGTGATCATCACCGCGTCAGTGTCGGTTGCCATCGCACGTAATTTGCACCAAACCGGTTCGGCGTTCAACGCGCAAGCCTTGCTCTATAACCTTTTACATCTGCGTTCACTCGGTTGGCACGATGATTATCGGCCACTACTTGACTGGGCCGCATACGCCAGCGCCTTCGGCTTAATGGCAATCTTTATCCCCGCCTTGAAAAACGATCCTCAACGTAATGCTTTATTGTTCTGGCCTCTGATTGCCAGTTTAGTGATTTCGGCATTAGCCGGATGGCGACAATCCGCAACGGGGATCGGTTTAAGTTTTGACCAACGCAATTTTCGAGTGGATCAATTTGGTTTTGTAGCGCAGGGGTTTCAACCTGATATGCATGCCTTTGGTGGCTTGCTGCTGATCGGTGCAGTAGGATTACTGGGATACCTATACATTTCAAAAAGCATTATCCAAAAGGTCGCGATTATTACGCTTGTGATTCCTCTAAGTTGGATCGTTTTATTTTTAAGTAAATCTAAGGCGAGCTTGGGGTTTGGCATACTTTTATTCTTGGCAATTGCAATCATTTGGTGGTTTCGTAAGAACCAATATCTGCCAAGAGTTTTAATTGGGCTGACCGTGAGCCTAGGATTTTTTCTCCTCAGCCTGATATTTTTTCACCAACAGTGGGCACACCTTTTGTTGCTGTTGATTCAAAAATACGGGATAGCTGATTTTGACGCCTTAAATTACACACTGTCTTACCGACCGGAAGTGTATCGAGCTGCGTTTTCTATGTTTATCTTGTTTCCGCTGTTTGGTCTTGGGCAAGCAGAGTTTTACCGTCAGTCTGCCAACTACGACTTAACGCAATCGTTCTTTTTAAGCATCCAACAAAATGGCGAGAACGCTCACAATTACTTTTTGCAAACCCTTGTTGAAACTGGTTTAGTCGGTGCAGCTGCTTTCCTAATTTTAATTTTTTATCCTGTGATCAAGAGTAAGAATTGGCGTGCGTTGATCCCTGCTGGGGTTGCACTGCTTGCAATTTTTGCAGGAAATTTATTCTCGCATTCAATGCTAGTGCGAGAAAATCTTTTAATTGCAGCAGCCTTCTTGGCCTTAACGTATGCAAGCATGTTGGCTGAACACGCGCAGCATTCGCAGGGCGGCGCTATGTCTCAGTCGGCGACCAAGGCTCCTTGCGTATTTTCTAATCTCTTCTCAACATGGCTGCCTAATGCCAAGCGATTTCGGCCTGCGCTCTTGCTTTCCGTCGCACTCATCCTCGGCGGTTTATTTGCTAAAGAAATGTTTCAATCGCTTCACGGTGGGATATTCCAATCAGACCTGCAATGCTCAAAATTCAGGCGGCTTGATCCAGATGGATGGACCTCAGGCTTATATGTCGTCGCCATGCCAAAAGGCTCTCAAGGAGTTCGAATTAAACTCGTGAGCACGCAACCTGATGTTTGGCTACGCCCGTTGCCGGCGACATTGACGCTCGTAGATCACAACTACGCGACCGTGCTCAGAAACGATTTGTTGCTGACAGCAAATGCGCCTCAAGACCTTGAACTGTTTTTGCCATCAGGCGTCTTATCTGGCAGAGATTTTCGAGTCGAACTTAAATTAGACCGCTGCTTTATTCCTCGCAACATCGGCATGAACGGTGATGGTCGCAGACTAGGCGTGCGTATTGATTCAGTTGAATGGTTGAAATAGACATTAGCACCCTCACTGCGCAAATAAAGGAGCCTTTAAGATCGTTTCAGCGATGAGACTGTTGCCCCCTTTGCTGAAGTGCATGTCGCCAGGGTAATAATATCGGTCGATCGTTGCTTGAATACCTGACGCGCGCAAAGTACTAAAAAATGCTGGGAATGCATTGTAAAAATTTTCACAACGATGCTCACAGAATCTTTGCCATATCTGCACTTGCAAAGAATGTTCTTGATCATATTTGAGTTGTGCGGGCCAAGGATAAACGCCGACTGAAAGCTTGATGTTGTGACGCGCTAACAAATCGGCTACACGCTCCATCTGGCTGACGGCTTTGTCGATAGACCGTTGCACACCTAACGCGCCATAACCTGGCGCCTGCAGGTTATACGTCCAGGCACTCCTCGCAAATTCCCGGTCATAAATCCCCGGTTCTTTAGATCTATTTTTTTGGCTGATCGGCAAAACAGTTTTTTCTTGCGCTCCGTTAGACGCGACGTCAAGGCGATTTATCTCGTTTGGTTGAGGAGACTGTGGGTTCGACGCTAATGCGTCAAGCCCTCCGGGCATTGTTGAAAAACCCGTCGCGTGAACAGGCTGTGGCGCAACCTCAGAAACGGTCCTGGCGATTTGTGTAGGTTCGCTCGCTGGCCAAAAATATTGCCAACCCACTTTACTGTAATAAAAGGCTTCGTACGTTAGCGGCAAGGTCTTTCTGAAATGTCGCTTGATAAAGGCAAGCGCACCAGGCTGAAGCATTTCTGAAGTCAGTTGTACATTACCCGCAGCATCCTCAAAATAAAGAGCCTCGTCCATGGTGTCGCTGATATCGACAAAGATGATAACTTTTTTGAACGTATAACCGCGATTGAGATAATCTTCGAGCTTTCTCAGATAGATGGAGGGTGAGTAACTCACCACTCCTAAATTAGCGACTTTAAGCTCGGGGTGTGCCTTCGCAACCATTCCAACAAATGAGTCCTCGTAGATGACGCCCACGCCCTCTGTAAAACTATCTCCCATAAAGGCAATATCAAGATTCTTCTCGTCTAAATACTTATCGCGGCAGTCGCTTTTCATGGCGGATGCGTTCGTACAAACCCAATAGGTAAATGGCCCCCAGTAAGCAGGGCCTTCATAGCTGGCTTGCAATGCATGATGGTAGCGTGCATTCTGTATGCGGAAGGGATCCTTTTTTTCTTCGTTTCGAGCGATTGCCAGTAGCGTGTCCCCGGCTATCAAATCAATCGCGATAAAAAAGACAAATGTCACCATCAAAATAATCAATGCATCTGGTAATTTTTTTTTCGCAACTAATTGACGCATGTATTCATCCTGGTTAAGCAACTGCGCATACTCATTCACTACAGATTACCGACACCGGTAGTCCATCCGCTCCACACTATTTCTAAATGGGTCAGTCAGGTCGTCTGAGTACTGACCCATCAGCAAACGCTGTCTCGGCAAAAAATGCGTCCGAAAATATCGGCTACCGCTAGCAATCGTTTGCCCCCAGGCCGTGAGTTTGACGCAACCGTCTTTGATCTCAACAGTTCCGGATTGTTGTTGTTCGGTTAAGCGCACATCGACCAAGCGGTGCTCTTTGACGTACTCTTGGGTAAACACTTGATCGAAAGCCTCAAGTTTGATGCCACCACCGCGCTGTTGAAGTTTCTCTAAGATATAAAAAGATAGCGAGCGGTCGACAACGGTCGGCACTGAAATCGCAAACGAATAGCCCAACAATAACCAGATGCAACAAAGCTGCAGGGTTTCGAAGCGAGTGAAAACCTTAAACCAGCTCACCGTTGTGATCAGGGCGACGGCTAAAAGCGTCGCGATGACAGCGTCTAGGACCGCACTATAAAACACAACGTTGACGGGAACGTAGCGCATGTGCAGCAGGTAAATCGCTAACAATAATAGGGCGTATATTGCCGTTGCACTGAAGAATTTTAAATATTTCATACTTTAAAGACCATGCGCTTATTGCCCCAATAACTGCACAACACTTGCATGCCTGTGGCGACAACGAAGCCAGCAATATAATTTAGATGGTAATGATCCGCCCACACGTACATCAGGGCACCATGCAGCAAAGCGATGGTTGCATATAAAAAAATAAAGCGATACACCTGGTTAAACAAGGGCTCACGCGAGCCTTGAAAAACAAAATAACGGCTGCCTAAAAACGAGGCGGTGATACCGAACACAGCCGCCACCAGATTAGCAATGCCGGCAAACTCCCAACCTAAAACTTTTAGATTGAAGGTCAGCACTGCAAAATGTACGCCCGTAGCGGCTAAGCCATTGATCAAATATCTGACTGACTGCTGTGCAAGAAAGGCTACGACTTTGCCGCGCATCGTGCTACTTGGCATGCTTCACAACATCAATATAAGCGCGGTAATCAATTTGATTAGGCGCCCCTGCACGCACAACACCCGTCAACATTAAGGTCATCAAGGTGAGTGCGCCGGTTTGTAAAAAAACGAGTAACAAAATCCCTAAGGCCACTGAAAACCAGCCTGGCGTGGCAAAGCCCGCAAGCTTTAATGCAATCGCTGCTGCACTGGCGCCTACTGTAAACAAAGCCACAAAGGCGCAAATAATACCGACACGCACCAAGACGTCTTCAGCAAATACCATCAGGGCTCTAAAGCCATGCAAGGCTAGCCCAACAAAATTCATTTTGCTTTTACCTGCAAAGCGGGGGCCACGATCAATCGGTTGGGTTTGCACCCTCAACTTTGACGTCAATACGCAGGCAGCCACATGCATCCAAAGCTCTTGCATCGCAGCCAAGCGCTTGAGCGCCGTGGGCTTTAACGCCATGAAATTACCGAAGCTGATTTTACGGCCGGTTAAAAACTGAAATAGCGCTTTGTAAACGATGTAAAACGCCTTAAATCGCAAAGTCTCGACACGACTTTTACGCTGCGCCACCACCACATCAACTTTGGGTGATTGTATGGACTCAACGAGCTCGCGAATCGACTTTGGAGTGTCTTCACCGTCTGAATCCATCACGATAGTGCAGGGCATATCGGGGAGATGCTCGGCCACGTAATTCAAGCCAATGGCGATTGCACGTTGATGGCCGACATTACGCTTAAGCGTAATCACTACGCCTTTAACGCCTGCACTTTGTAAGGCTTCGATCTGCACAGGCTGATTAATCGATCCGTCATCCACGGCTACAACGTATGCGCGTGTACCGTACTCAGCGAATAATTCTCTAAACAAGCGGGTTGAGGCCTCTTGATCCTCGTATACTGGCATCACGACAACAAAGTTTGCGTCTGTAAGACTCATGATTGGCTTTGTTATCGTGTTCATGCGTGGGTACTTGCTGCGTAGCCGCTAGCGCATAGCCGAGCGGCACGTACTGATCTCGCCACCGCTTCGCTTTGTAGGTGAGCGGTCAAGCTAACAGACACGAAACCACTTGAGGTCATGCCGCAATCGCCTCCCTAAAATAAGCAATCGTGCGCTCAAGGCCCTGCTCTAGGGCCACGGTAGGCTCCCAATCTAAATGCTGCTTCGCTTTACTGATATCCGGGCGGCGCTGTTTGGGATCATCTTCTGGCAAAGGCATATGAATCAATTTGCTTTTTGAACCCGTCAGACGCAACACTTTTTCAGCAAGTTCAATCATGGTGAACTCGCCAGGGTTACCTAAGTTGATCGGGCCCACAACGTAATCGGGCGAATTCATTAAACGAATAAAGCCTTCAACCAAATCATCGGCATAGCAGAAACTACGGGTCTGAGTGCCGTCGCCATAGATGGTCAGATCCTCACCACGCAAGGCTTGCACAATAAAGTTGCTGACCACGCGCCCATCATCTGCGGCCATGCGAGGGCCATAGGTATTGAAGATACGTACGACTTTAATGCGTAACTTATACGCGCGTTGATAATCAAACCATAAGGTCTCGGCGGCGCGCTTACCTTCGTCGTAACAGCTGCGGATGCCAATCGTATTGACATTACCCCAGTACTCTTCTGGCTGCGGATGCACAGACGGATCGCCGTACACTTCAGACGTTGATGCCTGAAACACCTTGGCCCCTGTGTTGCGTGCAAGTTCGAGCATATTGAGCGCACCAAGCACTGAGGTTTTCATGGTGTGGATAGGGTCGTACTGATAATGTACAGGCGAGGCTGGGCAAGCGAGGTTATAGATTTCGTCTAGGCCTGATACACCCAGGGTTTGCACAGTGATGGGGTCGACCACGTCGTACTGCACAAACTTAAAGTTTGCATTTGAGGCTAGGCCAGAAAGATTTTTTTTACTTCCCGTAAACAGGCTGTCGAGCGCAATCACTTGGTGGCCTTGAGCGATCAGGCGATCGCACAGGTGTGACCCTAAGAAGCCAGCACCGCCCGTGACAAGAATTTTTTTCATATGAAGTGCGTCAAGCTCTACGTGTAAATTGCGTCGAACGATAAGTACGGCTTAAAAATCGCCGACTGGGCTGTCGGACAATAGCTGATTTGCCGATCAAGCGCGGCCAACACCTGCGTAATAAAAACCAAGTGACTTTAAAGCTGCTGGCTCAATATGATTGCGACCATCAAAAAACAGCGCGCCTTTAACAGTTGCTTTCAGAGCTTTGAAATCGATCTTTTTGTATTCGGCCCACTCAGTTACCAGCACGACCGCGTCGGCAGCTTTCGCTGCCAAAAGCGGGTCGTTTTCAATCACAAGCTTACCGTTGCGCAACAAATCAGCAAACACGTGCTCGGCCACCTCGCGTGCAACAGGGTCGTGTGCCGCAACAGTGGCACCCGCATTACAAAGCGCACGAATCAAATCAATCGAAGACGCCTCACGCATATCATCGGTATCAGGTTTAAACGCCAACCCCCACACGCAGATTTTACGACCATCTAGATCTTTGCCCATCTTAGTAACAAGCTGCTCAAACAGATATTGTTTTTGCTTTTTGTTACGCGCCTCAACCCCGTTAAGCACGATGGGATCCACACCCACGCTTTGAGCAATACGCACTAAAGCTTGAACATCTTTAGGAAAGCACGATCCGCCATAACCGCAACCAGGGCGTAAAAACGCGGGACCGATACGTGAATCTGAACCCATACCGGCTCGTACGTCTTCAACGTTGATACCAAAGCGATCGCATACGTTCGCGATTTCGTTCATGAACGAGATGCGGGTGGCCAGCATGGCGTTTGAAGCGTACTTAATTAGCTCGGCTTCTTTGACGCCCACGGTTAGCAATTGGCTGTCGTTTTTAACGTAAGGTTGATACAGTTTGACCATCTGCGCCTTAGTGGTCTCGCTTTCGGTACCGATCACGATGCGGTCTGGATTAAAGAAGTCGTCGATCGCGTCGCCTTCTTTTAAAAATTCGGGGTTACTGGCGACATCAAAATCGATAAAGCACTTACGCTGAAACAGTTGCCAGGCGATCTCGCCTTTCACCAAATCAGCGGTGCCAACGGGCACGGTTGATTTATTGATGATGATGGCGGGGCCGTCTAGTGTTTGGCCGATTTCTTTTGCTGCGGCCAACACGTAACGCAGGTCTGCCGAGCCATCTTCGCCTTGCGGGGTACCTACGGCGATAAAAATCAGGTTTGAGTTGGTGCTATCGCTACCAAGCTTGGTCAAACCGTTTTTGATGCTATCTGAAAACTTTAAATTGCCACTAGCAATTGAGCCATCAACCACTTCTTTGAGGCCGGGCTCATAAATAGGGATGATGCCTTTTTCAAGCCGAGCGATTTTGCTGGGGTCGGTGTCGACACACACAACGGTGTTGTCTTTGCTCGACAGGCAGGCTGCGGTCACTAGGCCAACATAACCAGCGCCAACGACTAGAATTTTCATAAACCGACTCTCAAGAATCAACAGAATTTAAAGTTTTAAAACACTGCGGTAACCGCTCAGACGCTGACGCTTAACCGCCAAGATGGCAGGATCATGACTGAGTTTCAACAAAAAAGAGCAA
>Ga0209550_10000337_pt1 | contig 42425 bp, 24 predicted proteins | sample LauGreSuBDMM15SN_2_FD_187567 | JGI IMG/M metagenome (GOLD analysis project Ga0209550, IMG submission 187567) | Freshwater lake microbial communities from Lake Michigan, USA - Su13.BD.MM15.SN (SPAdes) (version 5) | ecosystem: Environmental > Aquatic > Freshwater > Lake | place: Lake Michigan...
TTTAAAGTTAAAGTTTGGTGCTTTGATACCCGAGTGTACAACGAGCAAGACTATGACGGTTACTGCATGGACGAGTTTGATGAATACGAAGTAATGGGTGGCGGCGGAACTGAATTTGACGCCAACTGGGAATACATGAAAGAACATAACATTAGTCCTAAAAAGTTTATTATGTTTACAGACGGTTATCCCTGGGGTAGTTGGGGTGATGAAAATTATTGCGACACAGTGTTCATCATCCACGGTAATAACACTATTGTTCCGCCCTGGGGCGAATATGCGTATTACGAAGGCGTCAAGGAAACTGCATGAGTTTAAAAAACGGCAAACCCAATCCTTTAAATTATTTTAATTTACGCAGGGTTGAGTTTGCTTGTCCGCACTTCAAGTATACTTCTATAGAAAAGTACAACCCAACCCTAGTCAGATCTGTGGACTCATGGATCAAGAAGAATTTAAATAATAGGTATTATGTTGGGCAGGGTATAGCATTAGACAATACCAATACAATAGTGTATGTTACACGTATTGGTTTTGAGAGTGAAAAAGAATTAAGTTTTTTCACGATTGCTTGCCCACATTTGCATATACGATAACTATAATACGTACTTAACAAAGGAGATACGATGACTGATCCAGTACAAACTACGGCAACCGCGCCAGAAGCAGAAGCCGCACAAAACCCAGAATTAACTGTTAACGATCTGAATGCAATGAAAGTTATCATTGATATTGCCAGTTCGCGTGGTGCATTCAAGCCCAACGAAATGGTAGCAGTGGGACAAACTTACACAAAGTTAACAACATTTTTAGAGTCTGTTGCCCAACAACAATCAGCTCAACAGACAGCGGCACCAACAACAGGAGCTTAATATGGCCCAAGAACTTAAACACGTTGGTAGGGTTAAATCTACCAACAAAAAATGCTTAGTAGCATACAGAACACTGCCTGGCGAATCTGCCAGTTGCTTGATTGTTCCTACAGAAAATTTGCCTGATATCTATCACGATGCTATTATCAATCTAGTGGAAAGTAATGCTGGACAAAGTGCCTATGAATTTGCTGAAGCATTGGATCGTACTCAATTTCCAGACGGAAGTAGAATGTTGCCTGCATTGCATTCAACAGGTCGATTAGTTAAACTTGCAACTAAAGATGTTGAAATGACTCCAACCACCAGCGTTTCAATCATGCTCAGCGAACTCAATCAGATCATTGCTGAACAGCGAGGTGTGGCTGTGGACGATCTAGCACTGACTAGTCCCAATGCTAAACCTGAAGAAAAAATTCAAGTTCAGCAAGGTGAAGGATTAAAAACAACATCTGCTTCAGTTAACGAAGAAGAAAGTTCAACTACTCCAACATCGTTTGATAGTGCAGAAAGCGAAGCTAAATTTTATCGAAGTCATGCAGATAAACTTTCTAAGCAAGCCGCAGAAATGCGTCGTAAAGCAGAGGAATTGGCTCCAACCAAAAAGAAAATGTAATGACCAAACCGGGAAGAATTCTTCCCAAGGATGTCATAGAACATTGGCCAGAAGTATTTGGAGAAGTACATTTAAATGTGTTACCATTACGGTATCTTCATACAGTGTTGGTCACATTTAAAGACGGCAAAACTTGGGAAATACGCATTACCGCAACAGTAAAACGTGATGGTTGGCCTGCCTTTGAAAAGAATCTTAGCGAACTATTTAAAAGTTATGAAGACAATATTGATAATGTAGACTTTAAACTTGATACTAAACTTGTTCGAAAAGATATAGAAAAAAGTACTCAAAAATTCCTTAAGAAAAAGAAGTTATAAATAATGCATGTTCAACTACTTAGTTACAGCCAGCCCACAGCGGAATTTGCAAATCTTGGCATTGCAGATGCGCAGGAACTCATTGCGTATTGCGCCCGTGTCAGCAATCCCTCCAATCAACTCAACACAGACACATCCGAAAAACTCATCAGATACTTGGTCAAGCACCAACACTGGAGCCCACTTGAAATGGTCTCAGCCTGCATCGAAATCACAACCACTCGAGACATTGCCCGACAAATCTTGCGACACCGAAGTTTCAGCTTCCAAGAGTTCAGTCAGCGATATGCTGACCCTACTCGAGACCTGTCGTTTGTATGTAGAGAAGCACGATTGCAAGATACAAAGAACAGACAAAACAGTATTGAAGTCGATGATCAACTGTTACAAAACGAATGGTACAGAGCTCAACAACGAGTCATCTATGCCGCTAAACGTGAATACGAATGGGCTATTGCTAACGGCATAGCTAAAGAACAAGCCCGAGCTGTTCTACCGGAAGGGCTTACTGAAAGTCGTTTATATATGAATGGCACCTTGCGTTCGTGGATTCATTTTATTGAATTACGTAGTGCTAACGGTACACAGAAAGAGCATCAAGAAGTTGCAGTTGCTTGTGCTAAAGTAATTGCCAACATCTTTCCAATGGCTAAAGAGTTGGTTACTTAAAAATTTCCGGCGGAAATGTTTTAATATGCTGTTCAAACTCGCCTGCTAACCAATCATAGTCATTTATCTTAGATAACATCTCAGGATTGTCTTTATAAGCAGTCCCAAACCATTTTCCCGCACTCGCACCGCTCTTGGCATATTCGCTATATTCTGCTCCTGTGCTTTCATTGAGCCATACAGATAAACGGTTTTCAGTTTCAACATCGTTTTGTCCTACAATAATTCTACTGCTTAGTTTTACGCACTCTCTAAAAGCACTTCTCCAAGTGCTCAGTGGATCTGTATTAAATGCAGTGATATTTGAAACATGTGGCATTGATTTAAATTTACTGCTTATACTAGTAGTCATATCTGTACTTGATAAATCCATATCTAGTGTTAGTTGGCGAGGCAATAATTTTACGCCGCCATAGCCGTATTCTAAATTATTGATAGGATTTTTACTTTTCCAGACATGTACTATATCAAGTTCTTCATTGGTTAATAACATGTTAAAATCAAAAGCTGGCACTACTTTAGCGTCAGCATCTACAACCCAAAACATGTCCGAAGAAACTATTTCTGCGGCTTGTCTATGTGCATTATGTATGCCCTTTACACCGTCTACTCGATAGACTAAATTGTAAACAGCTAACTTGGTTAATTCTAGGAAATTCTTGTTTGCAAATGTCTCATGATAAGAAATAAACACTACATCATAGGGCACTGTATAACTGGCTATTTGATCATGTTCTTTTTTGTGAATAAACAATCTAGCATCTAATTCAGCACTGCTTATTTCTAAATGCTTGGGGAAAATAAAAACACTTGTTTTGCTCCAGTTATCACCATTTGGAAATACATGTACATAGTCCGATTCCCATTCTGATACTTTGTAATCAAAATTAAAATTTATTGCAGGTACTACATCTGAAAATATAACCCAGAAGAATTTAGTAAAAGATCTGCGCTTGGCCTCTGAAAAACTAGTAACACTTTTAGCCAGTGGAAAACGTTCTTTTAAGATAGAAAAATGTTTATTATTAAGATTGGAAGAGATATAAAATATATCGTACATTATCGTTTTCTAATAATTCTAGGACTGTTGCTGTATACTGTTTTAAAGAATTTACTGCCCGCTGGATCTAAATTGGCAATTTCTAATTTGCATTTATCTCTAAGTTCCTTACCGTAAAAATTGATTTGATTTGTTTTTTCTTCTTCTGTAGCATTTTCATAATGCTCAGTCCAGTAAGTAGTTAACCATTCAAAGTCACGCACATTAGCATAATCCCATTCAGTACAATTAGTTAAGGCAGCGCCTTCTCTTGCACCTAGTATACTGTAGATTCCGTTTTCTACATCAGCACCTACACTAGACCATACCAATAGTCTATGATAGTTTTGCCACCATATGGTAGATAAGTCTGTTACTTTTGCACCCTGATCCAATGACATCTTTACACCTTCGCGAAACCCTGCTCTCCATGCTTGAAAAGGAGTTGCGTTGGTAAAGCTCTCACTATAGTTTTCGTTAAACTGATAATATTTGTCATCAAAACAAAATTCTACCAATCCCTTTGCATCTGTTGGATCACTGTTTTCATGTGTTTTCATCTCGTTTACAAATTTACGAGTCCACAATTTTAATCCGCCGTTACCGTACATAAGTCCATTTACATGAACTTTTCCGCACCAACTAAACACATGCTCTGGAGTAAGACCTAACTTTTTTATATCTATTTCAATTTCAAGAAATTTAGGATCTACAATATTATCAGCATCTACTGTAACAAAATATTCTGTTTCACTTAAGGCGGCGCAGGCTTTGTGCGCGGCATCGCTGCCTTTAACTCCATGCACCCGTTTGGCCCAAGGCACCTTGTTACACAAATCTGCATAATTTTTTTCTGCATTAGGTTCATCATAACTTAAAAATATAATATCCTGTTCTATAATTTTAATCATTTATTTTTAATCCGTAATAGTCAAAGAATCTTTTTGTTGATATTGAAATAATATCAATCTGGGATTCAAATTTACTTTCAAAGCTGTACACAAGTTTACCAGCTTTTAATATGTCGTGCAATTTGATATAAACTGTTCTAATTAAAAAATCAAAATCAGTCTCTAACATAAAAAAGAATACCAAGGTGCTGTCGTACTTTGCACCATCAAGCGATTTTCTTCCCAAATCTGTAACATAAAATGTCCACTGTTTTTGAGTGTTATCCCATTCAATAATAAACTCAGTGGTATCACTAACTGCATTTTTTACCCATTCTAGAGATTTATTTTTAAAACTAAATTCGCTGTATACCTGTTTAGTTATTAATTTATATTCTATGTTTCCATCTAACTTAATTGAACGATCAATTAAACAATCTCTAAATAGAGTCTTTCCACTTACTAGATCTGCGTGATCGTCTTTAGTAATTTTAGCGTAGTGCGTGAATGTAGAATTTGGTTCATTGGTAACTGAAAGTAAAGATTCTGTTATTGGATCAAAGTACGCATAATACTCGTGTACTATATCTCCTGGATCGATAAATGTTTTTTTAATTCGAGCCACTTGCCAACTCCTCTAAACGTGAAATTAACTCTGGAGTAACAAAGTTTTTTTCTATATAATGAAATAGCTTACTTTGTTTTATATTGCCTACAACTAAATCACCCTTTGTGTTCAAAACAGCGGTAACAGTGTCTTGCCAACTATTGCACGGATGATCCCATAATTGTAAATGAGGTTTCATATGAATAAACTCTAACGGACTGTGATTATCAAAAACTTGATCATGGCACATTAATAGTTCTATAGATACTGCGGTAGCTAGATCTAAACTACATATATTTTGGTATTCTTTTGGTGCAAATTTATCCCAACACCATTCCCAGTTGTTACAAACAAATTCAAGTGTTTTATAAAACTCGTGTGCAAGTTGTGATTTTTTAAAATAATGTAACGCTATATAAGGCTCGCTAAGTTTATTAGCAATAAATGTTTTTCTATGAAATGTATCTTGTACAGTTTCTAATTTATAATTTTTTATTCGAGAACAAAATTTTAAATCGTAGTTAGAGCAATATTCCCACCATGTGGTAATATCTTCTAATAATAGCATATCCGAATCAAGAACTATAGTTTCATCATACGGTGTAACATGATATAGTTTCCATCTATGCTCAGTTGCATAACGACTTTCAGATGTGTTTTCTGACCAAGGTGTTGGTATTATTTTATCAAATACACCTTTGTACTTTTCAGGAATATCATTAGTAGTAACAAGAGAAATGTCTGTTACAGATTTTTGACTATATTTTATACTCAGAGCTAGTGCATAAGCCTGTGATATATAATCCACAGTATCTGTATTTTGTGCAAAGATTAAAAATCCTTTAGACACCCAGCCCTCCGTCAATAAATCTGCATAAACTGGATTTATTCATTACATGCACATCGAGTGCTTGTGTTTTTACTAGAGTATACTCTCCGAGATAATCTTGTTTTTCAATTAAAAATTTCATTTTGTCATTTGTGATATCTATTAACAAATCCTTGTCAGTTATGAACGTCATTTTTCCAGGAAGATCTATTGCAAAACCTCCGTTAGTTTTACCGTTCATGATGTGTATGGCAATACTAAATGCATAGTCATTTCGATAAGTGTTAGCACTGATGCCGTAAAGATTTCTAAAATAAGTCCAATTAGATTTGATATATGCAACTAGGTCAAAAAATGCTTCTGTAATACTGTTCTTTTGAAAAATAAATGCAGTGGCCCAATAAAAAGGTATACTCCACTGACTAACACGTTCAAATTCTAGTGTTGAGCGCCAACCTGATAAATCCATGCTGTTACGATAAATTTGAAAATCGTAATCGTTATCAAATGCTGGTTTTAAAACACTGGAGTTAATAATATAATCGCTATCAATTACAAGTGTTGTATCATACGGCGTAAGGTTATAAATTTTATCTCTTGTAAAGTTCTTCCACTCAACTGTTTTATTAAATAATGCACCGTCATTAAAATTCTTAAATTGTGTTCCTGAAAACTCAATACTTATTACCTTATCAAATCCGTGATCGGGATATGATTCTTGTAACCAGTTTTCACTATCTGTAATAATAGATACTGGAATATCTAGATATTTTTTTATTCGAGTGGCAGCAAATACTGCCATTTTTGTATAATCTAAACTGGCATTGTTTTGTGCAAAAATTACAGCGCCACGTGTCATAGTTCAACTATATCAGCAATCTTTCTTTTGCTTTTTAGGTTGGCGTATTTGGCCGCATATTCGTTCGTTGCTTCAAAATAAACTGCTATAATAGAATCAAAAAATTCCTGTACATTAGAAATAATAACAGGGTAATTATTAGCATCAACAAATGCCACATCAGTGGTTTGTCCCAAATCTATTATAGATTTAGCGAGATTAATTAGCTCAGGAGTGATTTGAAAGGTAGCACCATTGATATAGTGTACTAGTTTTTGATTATATTCTTCTAATATTATTCGCCTTTGATTTGATAAAGTTGCCATGTAATTGGCAACTGCAAAGGCTTTTTCAATTCTTTCATCCATAGATAACTCCGTAATGTACTATTATACACTACAGTAATTATCTTGTCAAGAATTTAGAAGTTAATAAAGTGAACTTGCGTTTACATTCATGCTGGACAACAAACTACCACCTGGTATCTGAGCACCAGTCATTGCCACTTGGCCGGCTCCGCTAGCATACTTGATCTGGGTGGTGCTGGTAATAATTCCACTAACATCCTCGTCAACTCCGAAGCCGCCGGGGGCATTTAAGTCTTCAAACTGGATATCGAATGTAATTGAAAAGGCTCCCCCAACATTGGACAAATTAGCCCATATTGTTATTCTATTTGGAGAATAAGTAGATGCGTCTTTTTGATAGATTTTTTGAAATGTAGTAGTTAGCTGGCGCATACCTATGGCAGATCCAGTTCCCGGTGCATCTGATGGACTTTCATTAAATGTACTGTTATGATTCATTACTACTGTGCTCATTTTGCTACAAGCACTTTGCCAAGAAAAATTCTTTGTTGTGGCACCGTAACTACCTGGCATATTTGAACTAAATTTGATTTGGCCACCAGAGTTAAAAAAGTATTCCATATTGTAACGGCCGGTCCAATTAAGAAAAACTCGATGTCTTAAAACAGCACGTCCCGATGCTCCCCAAGTTATGCTTGTGGAATTGTTAACTGACCACGCGGATTGAGTTGAATAACCGGAATCAAATAGCTTAGGATTTACTGCAATGGTATTTGCCATAGTCAAGTAAGTATTGTAATCGGCAGCGGCAATAACTGTAGTTGTGGTAGGCGTCATTAAATTTCCGTTAACTGAACTTTGATGATTATAGCACTTTAATAAATCTGTGCGCAAGCCAAGCCACTGGGTAGTTGTAATTTTTGTACTGGTTGCAGGAATAGTAAGACGACTGCTAGTCATTGCTTGCCCGTAAGCAATTGTTGACACTGAACTAGTGAGATCTACTGGAGCAGGTCCGGCCAAAACGGGTTGTACAATGTCATAAATTGCATTGTATTCTGAAGCATTAACTTTTCCACCAGCTGAGACAGCCATAATTTATTCCTTTAACCTAGTGTATTTACCATTATAATATCACACATTCAACAAGTTTGACATTTACATCAGCATTTGACTCTAGCGCAACAGCAAATACATCCGAAGTATTGCCAGTTGCAGACTGTGCTGTGCCGTTTGGGCCAGCAACTAACCGTTGTCCCTTTATGATTGGGCCAGTTACCTTGACAGGAACTCTGCCTTTTAGTGCAACGGCCGTGCCATTTTCAAGATCTGTGTTCATTAAATATGCAGGGTTTGCACTGACTGGGCCAATAGCCAACGATCCAACCCAGCATTGAGTAACTTCTTTTTCACCGCCTATGGCAAGTACTGTGCCAACTTCATATTCTGCATCTGCTAGATACTTTTCAGCCAAGTCAGCATAGTTAGCGGCTGTTGCTGTACCGTGAAAAACAGTGGCATACATGTCGCCTGTTACAACTAAATTGTGGGCTGGAGTAAATTGTCCAGTGTATACACCATTGTTAGTGATGTTGATATATCCATCGCCACCGTGATAAAAACCAGTATCCAACGAACCATCAGCACTGAACGCAATACTGGGTTGTGTTACTGACCCTGTTCCTACTAGTAATCTTCCTGTAGAAGTATTTACATTTCCACTGAATGTTTTTGTGCTTGCGTCAAAACAAGTTGTTGTATCTGTTGCGCGGATATTTCCTGTGTGAATACCAGTTGTATTTCCAGTTATTGCACCAGCAAAATTACCTGTAAATGTAGTAGCATAAATGTTACTAAAAGGATTATTAGATTGTCCAATATCTCCAGTGCCAGCGGTACCTGTTTTTATAATTGAACTTAGACTAACTGCATTTGCAATAATGTTTGCACTGGCATCCCTAGCAACTATTGTGCTGGCCACAGCAGTTGCACTAGCACTGACATAGCTAGTTCCATAGAGTAATTTATCAGCTTTTTCTGCAACACCATTCATAAATGTTACACTAATATGTCCACTAGTATCTCTAGCAACTATTGATTGCGCACCTGTTAAATTTGTTGTACTGGCTGCAACATATACACCGTTTGAATTCAATGTATCTGCTTTCTGAGCTGTTGAGTAAACGTAACTGGCATAAATGTTATTCCATACTAAACTTATCGATCCTAAATTACTTGCTAGTGTTACACCTGGAAGAACATCCGAATTTAACAATTGCATTGGCGTAACTGTAACGCTTGAGGCATTGGTTGTTTGAAATTTAGTTGCAGTATTGTTGATCTGATTTAAAATGGTTGGGGTTGTTGCTCCATCATTAAATATCTTGAGTTTAGGTATTGGATTGCCAACAGTAAAGCCAACATCTCCAAAATTTACTAACGAACTAAAAGTTGCATTGCCTGCTTGTATATAAGAACTAGCTGTTAAGCCACCTAGTTTGTCAGCATTTGTAGCTGTGCCATAAAATCTATGACTGCTGGTTGTAACACCCGGTTGTATACTGTTGGTTGTATTAACTAAAGTAACACCCTGGCGTACAAACGTAAACCCTGAAATAGCATTAGCAGTGTTGTCTAATAAAAAGTCTGGGTCAGAACTAACAGTAAACACAACGTTGCCATTATTAATAGCTTGAATAATAGCATGAGTTCCACCCAACGAATCTCTAACACTAACACTTTGCATTTGTGTGGTGCCTGCACCTGCAACTCCTTGTGGTCCTATTAGTGTAAATGATGTTCCGTTCCATGAAAACAACTGTTTGTTAGTTGTATCAAACCAAAAATCTCCAACTGTAAGTCCTGTAGGAGCAGATGCACCCACTTCAGCGCCGCCAGTGGTTCTGAATTTAGTACCGTCGTAGAATTTTATTTTATTGTTTCCACTATCGTACCAAATTTGTCCGCTTAACGGGTTTGGTGGCTGGGTAGTGTTAGCAAAATTTTCTAGCAAGTACACAAAATTCTCATTTTGTGCTTGACCGTATCCTGCATAACTTTTACCAATTAACTTGATGTCGAGAGAAGTGTCGATCGTTCCATCAGTTACCGTAGTTATTGCCTGACCGTTGTATCTGGTGATTAAATATGACATCTCTATAGTTCCTTGTTTTAGTATTTATTCTCTTATTACTGCTGGCTTGCAACCCAAGTGGCCAGTTTAGCTAATCCTTCGTCATCATACCCATACAATTCAGGGTAAAGACTGATCCAGATAGTCGAAAGTTCAGGCACTATTGCTTTGAATCTAAGTGTTGCTCTGCCACGATTTTCTAATTTAAATGTAACTGATGCTCCGTTTGTTACAGATGTTTTGTATTCTGACGAAATTCCGTTGTTTATGCTGATGGGAAACTCAAGTTTGTTCATGTTTTTAATCTGAATTTCAGTAATGTCGGGCCATACTGTTCCATCCTGGTCCACAATTTTAGGAACTAAGGTAATTAGATTATCAACACCAACAATTGCGCCACGCTTGCCATCAAGATAGGTATTGGGTCCAAAATCAACTAAAACTTTTCTAAGTTTGATAGTGTTTTGTTCTGTCCAAAAAACCAACTGTCCTGGATTAACAATACTTTCAGCAATGTTATCATGCATCTCTTTACTGATAGTTCCAAGATAATGACTTACAATATACTCATCAGGATGACTCAGTTCAACTATCGGTGCTATTGTACCAAACAAACCAGTAATTAATCTATTCACAGTCGAATACAAGATAGTATATGTTTTATCTTCAGTCCAATCAGTTGTTGTATTTGTGATGCTGTTGTCTGTTGTCATGCTATGATCCTTGTTGTCATTTTATCATATATTTTGTCGCAATGGTTGCACTCTGTTCCGCACACGGTTTTGCAATTGTTAGTCAGTTCATTAAAACCCAATTCAGTTATGTCGTTCACCAAAATGTTTGTTAAAAACACATCGCCGGTTGTGCTCAATAAATCTCCAAATCTGATATTTCCGCTTTGTTTTTGGTAAGCATCAATGACCCTAAACCATCTGTTGATTGGGAAACCTCTGCCCGCAATTTTTATTGTGTCGACTAACCCATCAAATTTAGATATATCGTTTGGCAGTGTGAACGCTGTTTTTAGCCACTCTGCGGGATTGTTGTTAAAATAACTAATACATCCTAATTTGTTATGCACGTTGTCTGTGATTTCTCTATTGTCTTGGAACTTTATCTGACTTATGATTAAATCATCCCATTGTTTCCATTTGCAATCCACAATGCAACCTTCGTTCACTAGCATGGTAATTTTAATGCCATGTTGGTTTCCGTAAGTTCTCATTTTTTTAAGAGTATCTAGATCCCTGTTTAAACTACGGTCAACAATAATACTGGTAATACCCAAAACTTCATGCATGAAAATAAAATCTTTTAGTGTGCGAACCAAGTTGTTAACACTGTTTTTTACTTCCAAGGTAGATTTGTGTATTTGGAAGTCTTTGGTGATGCCAGCTCTCAACAAATATGTGTTGTTTAAAGTCACCATGTCAACATCTATAGTCTTGACATGCTCAATGAGATCTGGAACTTTTTCGTAAAAGTCATTTGAGTATACGCTGGGATTCACAAGATAATGAAGTTTGATTCCATATTGTTCTCTTACAGCATATAATTCGTCAAACATTTCTGTTCCGTTATATATGCTTCTTGCACTTCCAAATTTGTTGTCGCTGAAATACACATCTGAGATACTTTCAGTATCCAAACCTGACAATGCTTCAAGTATGCCTTGTGTGTATGGTATGCTAAATTTATGGGTTGTATACATTATTTGTCCTGCTTCCAATTCCGATCCAATTTGCTGTGATAGTTGTTCCGTGATACCAATGATCAGCACCGACAATGGCCATCTGTATAGTGAACTGCCCATATCGAGCATCATTTCTTTCATAAGCTAAAGGAAATACAAATACTGACCACTGTTGGGGTGCTAGGCCGTAATATTGAGTTCTAGTGTCATTAATTCTATTAAGGCTTGCGGCAACATTGAGATCGTAATTTCCTCGCCATGTTAAATCAGCAGGGTTGTTGCTTAGTCCCAAAAATGCACCAAGATCTATAGTGATGGATGCGATGCCAGTGTTGAAAGGACCATAATTCAGTTGTACGTCAGTTCTATTGTAAAATGTTGAACTGCTCCAGCCGCCATAACCAGGAACTACAGTAGCGTCAATATATCCAGATGTGTAGCCGCTACCTGAACCAGCAGTCATATACATGCTGATATTGCCCACAATAGTTTTTACAATGTTATTTAAATTATTGGTTAACCCACCGATGTTTACGGCTGTTGGAATAGATGGTTTATCACTTAAACTGTTGTAACTGCCACTTGTGGCAACTGCGGACAATACTGGACCATTGATAACTCCAGTGCTTGGGTTGTAAGACAATCCGCCTGAAACACTGATGGCAGATCTTGCTCTGCTGTCAGTATAGTATAAATTAGATCCTTCTGCAACTTGTGCTGTGGAAAAACTGATATTAGATGTACCGTCAAATGATGTGTTGTTAATTGTTCTAGGAGTAGCTAGTCTAGTTGCTGTGGTAGAATTGCCAGTCACAGCGCCAGTTACATTGCCAATAACATTGCCAGTTACATTGCCAACAACATTGCCAGTCACGTTACCAATTAAATTGCCTGCAAAATAATTTGTTGCTGTGTGTATAGTACCTGTTGCATTGCCTGCCACATTGCCTGCCACATTGCCAGTTACATTGCCAGTTACATTGCCAACAACATTGCCAACAACATTTCCGCTAACGTTGCCAGTATGAAATCCAGCAGTGCTTCCACTCACATTACCAGTCACATTACCAATTAAATTGCCTGCAAAATAATTTGTTGCTGTGTGTATTGCACCAGTTGCATTGCCCGCCATATTGCCAACAACATTACCAGTTAGATTACCCACTACAGGCCCAGTATGTGTGCCGGCAGTATTACCAGTTAGATTACCCACTACAGGCCCAGTATGTGTGCCGGCAGTATTACCAGTCACATTTCCATTTACATTGCCAGTGTGTATTCCAAAAGTATTACCAGTCACATCTCCGGTCACATTGCCCAACACTGCTCCAACATGTTGACCTGATGTATTGCCAGATAGATTTCCAGTCACATTGCCCACCACAGGACCAGTATGTGTTCCAACACTGGCGCCTGCTATATTGATATTCCAAGCAGTTGTATTGTTATCGTTAAAAACAAAATTGGTAGGTTTTCCGTTTACATTATACCATTCAACAAAACTAGCAACATTGGCTAAACTTGCTAAATCAGCTCGGTCAGCTTGAGTAGCATGATCAGCATCTATTGCACTGTCTGCTTTGCCAATAAATTTGCGGCCTCTGATATCAGCATTGACATCTCTTGCAACAATGGTATTTGATGCAGATGCTGTGGTGGCTGTGACATATGTTCCACCGAGGCTTAATGAATCTGCTTTTTGTGCTGTGGAATAAACATAACCTGCATATAAATTTTTAAATGCTAAAACACTGGATCCAAGATCTGTAGTTGAATTTGTACCAGGTAAAATATTGTTGTTTAACAACGTCAATGGTGTGTTTGTTACACTTCCAGTTGTTGTTTGAAAAGACATGTTACTGCCTGTGATATTTTTAATAGTGGGAATATTTGTTACACTATTAAAAATACTCAGCGTTGATCCAATACTCAATCCAGCATCAACAATCTTTACAACAGTGGGGAATTCAGGATTAGATATTGGTGCATAGAAAGCTGGTAAGTTAGTTCCCAGTTGGTCTGCATTAGTTGCAGTGCCGTGGTATTTCATGCTAGAATTAACTGTTATACCTTGATAAATTGTTGGAAATCCAGATATAGCAACACTTGGATTAAAATTAGCGTCGTTGCTTACTGCAAAAATAATATTACCGTTTGAGTATCCAAATTGTACTGCATGATAGTTGTTTACAGTGTCTTTGACTTTAACACTATGCATTTGTGTTTGACCGTAGCCAAACACAGACTCAGGCCCAACTAGAGTGTAACTTGTGCCGTTAAATATTTTTAATTGATCAGTTACTTGGTCATACCACATGTCGCCAGTGGTGACTGTGCTGGGAGTTGTTTGATTGGTACTTGTTGTAACATTGGTAACTGCTAAGGATTTCCAATTAGTACCATCGTACACATTGATTTTTAACACACCAGTGGTTGCATTATACCATAGTTGTCCGTCTAACGGTTTTGTTGGTGGAGATGTTTTGCTAAAATTATCTAATAAGTATACAAAATTTTCATTTTGCTTTTCTCCATAGCCAGCATAATTCTTACCAATTAAAGTAATATCGGTCACTGTGTTAATAGTGCCATCAGGCACTACTGCTATTTGATCTCCGTTAAATCTGTTTATGGTGTATGACATATCGCTCTCTTTTAGTATTCAATATTTATTGCTTACAGATTTGCCTGCCAGGTCCATGTGCCTGATTGCAAAGCAAACTGTCTTATCGAAGAATCATCTGTTACAAAAACTCTAACTATTGAAGTGTTTAAATGTTCGGTACTAGGAAATATTTTAGATAAAAAATCTGCGGCAATTTGTGTATTTGATCTTGCACCAATAGTTAACGCAATTGCTAATGGGATTGTTTTAACTAAAGTGTCCACATAGTCTTTATTAGTAGCATCAGTAGTGTTAACTGGCGTTGCTAGATTGATAATTGTTGAGTTGCTAACATTAACAGACCCAGTTCCTTTGGGATCTAGGATAACATCGCCGTTTGGATTAACTACATTAACATAGCTAATAGTATTTCCAGAGACACCAATATTTGATACTTGTAGTGATGTCAGTGTTCCTATACTGGTCAAGCCTGGCGCAGATATAATACCTGTTCCCAACATGTTATTTGATATTACATCAAATCCGTTTATTTTAAAAGTTTTTCCGCTGACTAAATTTACATGTTCTGAACTTGTCCAAGAAGCTGTGGAATTTACCCAATTAAATGTTTTGTCAGTAGTGCCTTTTAAGGTAATGCCACCGCCGTCAGCAGTTGAGTTTGTTGGAGTGGCAATTGACCCCAATTCAATATTTTTATCGTCAATAGTAAGAACCGTAGAATTTACAGTAGTGGTTGTTCCTTCAACTGTTAGATCTCCCCTAATACGTGCATTACCGTTAACATCCAAAGTTGATGTCGGAGAATCTGTGTAGATTCCAAAATTTTGAGTTGATGCATTTATGTATAGCGGATATTGTACTCCGCCGCTGCCAAGAAGTTGTATTTGAAAATTTTGATTGGTGGCATTTGACTTGACTTTAAACAGTGAAGAAGTAACATTTATTTCTGTGTTGGCATTGGGTCCTAATATCAAAGGTGTAAGATTCTGAATTGACAATGTACCAGTAGATTGAGAACTGTCAGTTGTTGATACAAACGATTCTGGAGTTTTTAAAGTGCCGTCTGCGGCTATTAAATTTTGAGCTTGCGATGCAGTAACATTAAACGCCATGCCAGATAACGAAGTTGCTGTAAAACCAACCTTAATTGTTCCAGAAATTCCAGCTATTGGACTTTTAGGTGTAAATGTATCTTTGCTAAAAATACCCAACAATGTTTGAGCAACAAACAAATACACAATAGTATGCTGTATGTCGTTTGAATCTAAAATATTCTCAACTGTAAATCCAGTGATGCCTTGATCCGCAGTATACAACGGTCCTGCTAATATTGTTGTTAGTCCGTCATTAAAATATAATTGTTGACGCACTGGATCAATCCACAAATCTCCAGATGCAATTCCGCTTGGTGCAGTTGATGAAACAATTGTGCCACCGCTTACTACAAATTGTGCGCCATTGTAAACTTTAAGACGATTTTCAGTAGTGTCAAACCATAATTGCCCTTTGAGTGGGTAGTTAGGTTGGGAAGAATTAGAAAAGTTTTCTAACAATTTAACAAAATTATCGTTAATAAAAACTCCGAAACCAGTTGAATTTTTACCTATTAATGTTAAATCCGTGGATAATTGATCTATTGATCCATCCACTACACTAGTTAACGCCGAGCCGTCTGACTTAGATATTGTATAACTCATTATATAACCCCAGTAAAGATAATGTAATTAATAGTTTGATATGGATTCATAACACTGACTGGCTGACCCGTTGTGGATGAAATTACACTACCGCTGTTTGGCAATCCTGATCCAGTACTAGAAGCTGGCAATCCTAATCCTGCAATTGCATTTGGATCCGAACCAGCATTTGGTATTCCGGCAGCATAATATTGAGCACTGGCACTACTAAGATTATGTTTATGATCTGGAATGTTTGATACTGAAAGAGTTACTTGTTGAACTCCAGTTCCTGATCCAACTAGATCTGCTGTTACATCCGTTACCCTGTCAGCTGGGCCGCCGCCTGCATCAACTAAGGTTCCCGACCCGTCTTTGTATGGAACTGTTAAACTATTATCCATGTTGTCACGGCCTAACGGAAATCTTCCTCGTAGATCAGGAAGTGCAAAAGAACTTTGGCCGTTTAACAGTGATGCCGCTTTGTAAGTGTATCCGATTATTGCAAACAATGTGGGATAAACAGAAATTCGAACTTCACTGCCATCACATAGTAAGTAACCTGTTGGAACTATAGTTCCTGCAAATGGCATAATAACGCCTGGTGGAACTGTGGCCACATGATTAAGTAATGTTTGCTTAGTCATGTTTAACAATCCAGTACCAGGTCTAAATACTAAAAATTCATCTGTTAAATTAGAATCAGTTGCTGAGGGTTTGTTGGTAATTAAGTTTGAACTAATTGTGGTTGAAAATACCGCAGTACCGTTTGCACTTTGGCCATCAAAACTAACAATATTACTTAGAACGTCACCCACCATACTAAATGCTGTTGGGCTAGATAATTTAGCGGCAGAGCCGTTTACACTACCTGCGAGTGATCCAGTAAAGGAACCATTAAATGTTCCTACAAAGTTTTGAGCATATATATTTCTAAATTTTCTTGTAGCACTGCCAATGTCGTATAACCCATCTGCTGAGTCTGAGCCTGGCAACATAACTGCTCCAGCACTGGGATTACCACTGATTAAATTATTAACTAAAATATTTCCGTAAGCAGAAACTGTTCCGCCAAAATTAGAATTCAAAGCAACCGACAGGCCACCTCTTGTCTTAATACTTCCAGTTACACTGCTCCAAACAGTTGTTGGAGTGTACACAGAATTTGTTGTTCCTGTAACATCTAAGCCTGTACTTACTGTAATTAAGCCAGAAACATCTAGAGTAGAAACAGGAGACGTGTTGTTTGGACCAATTCCCACTTTGCCGGTTGCATCTAGATAGATAACTGATTGAGTTACTCCGTTGTTGTTCAAACTAAAATTGATACTGTTACCACTATTTTTAGAATAAAATACAGTGGAGTTGCCACTAGTTCCTATGTTAAAACTTAAATCACTACCAACGCTGATGCCGCCGTTTGATCGAACACTTAGCGGAAAATTAGTAACACTAGATGCATCAGATCTTAAAAAATTTGCAGAAGAAATTACATTAGTTCCAATTAGTAATCCATCTGCTGATGTTGCTGTTCCGTGAAATCTTGATAAATTTCCAGTTGTTGTATTATCAATCTGACTTAAATTTACACCCTGATTTATTGTTGTGAATCCTTGAATTGATAACTTAGGTGTGAATGTATCTTTGCTAATGATTGAGATAGGATAACTTGTTCCAGATGGTGCGGTGGATGCATACAAACTAATTACGCTGTGTGTAATATTGTTGGTGTCTATGATACTTTCAACCACAGGGCCGGTTAACGATCCTTGTGCAAACTGTGGACCTACTAACAACCAGTTAGATCCTGAAAACAAGTATAACTGACTATTTGCAGTGTCTACCCACAAATCCCCTTGCAAACTATTAGCAACTGCTGGGGCACTTGATGCTTTTTTCAACGATCCTGAATTATTCCAAATTGTGCCATCGTATACTTTAAGTGTGCTTACACTTGTGTCGTACCATAGTTGTCCTTGTACAGGATTATTAGGTGCTGTGCTGTTTGCAAAATTTTCTAGTAAATGTAAAAAATCATTAGCAATAATAGAACCATAACCTGCATAGTTACGTCCCACAAACGTCAAACTAGTTTGGTTATTAAGACTTTGATCTTGAACAGTTAATGGTTGTTTTGCAGGATTATTTGATTCTGTAAAAGTAACTTGATAAGTCATTGTTTACACTCCTACCAAACCGGTTAGGCTCTGTATACGCACTGTGTAATCTATTTGAATTAAACGATTTAAACTTTTTAACACAGGATGAAAAATCACATGTGTTAACAACAGTGTTGATCCGTCTGATTTATAACTTTGTAAACCAAGTTCATCAAATACAAAAGTACTTTCGGTGTTGGTTGCAGTATCAAATGCACTTTGTCCGCTGGGCTCGCCGTAATCTAAAAGACAAGTGACAAATATATCAGTATAATTAGTACCAGTTACGTGACGACTTTCAATGAAATTTCTTGTTGGATCAGTGTTTGTACTTGAGTTGTTGTTCACGACTTTAGCATACGTTTGATTATAAAGGCTGGCATTTGTACCACTGCTGTTTGGTGTTAGATAAGTGATAATCCCTGTTGGATCAATAGCTGTTCCGCCATTACCAAATGCCATTTTATAGATAAAGCCCTGGCCACTGTTAGCCATACTTTCTGCTAGGGCAATACTGATATTTTCGTAGTGAATTGCATTGCGTTTATCAATATAAACTTCAGCGGAAACAGGGTCATAAATCTTAATATGACCTTCTATATGAATTCCAGTTGCGTCTTTAGTCTGCATATCAATCTCTCTTTATCATGTATTTATTCGTTTGTATAATGTGGTAGTTTATTGTCAACTGTCTGTTAAATTTTTGCATGTAGTTACACTATTTGTTACACTATATTGATAACGTTGCCCATACCGCTGTGTAATGTACACTGATAATACAGGGTTGAAGGGGCATTCATAGGCACTATAAATGTCTGGGTGCCAGTTTGACTGCCGCTGACACCAGAGGTATAAGCACTGCCACCATTGCTGACTCTGATTGCAAATGGGTGGGTACCGCCTGTGGTATTGACAAACGTGTAGGTGAATCCTTTATAGAGGTAAAGTACAGGATCAGTGGTATTGCCTGACTCTATACCGGGTCCACTGAATGTGTAATTAGTGCTGTCACTGGCTGATATTGACCATGATATACCGCTACCTGCATACTGTGGTATATTTAAAGTGTTGCTGGTAAACGTGGCAGCACCGCTGGATCCAGTTGTGGTTAATGTGATAGGTGCTTGATAATCAGTACCTGCTGTGGCAGCTGATATAGCAGTAGCATTGCCTTTTAATATGCCAGTGATGCTGGTTGCAATTGTGATAGCAGGAGTTGTGGTGCTGGTTGCCACTGTTCCAGTAAATCCATTTGCACTGACCACACTTGTTGATGTCACCGTACCACTGCCGCTACCACTTGCAACTGTACTTGGAATCCACTGACTTGTACTAGTTTGCCAAGTTAATACTTGTCCGTTTGTGGGTGTTGCACTGGATGTGTCAACATCACTTAAAGCATTGATGCTGGTAGCAGAATATGCTGCCGGAACATCACTGGCATTGGCCAGTGCTAACCAAGCGCCGTTGTGTGCAAAATACATTTTTCCATCTGAATGGCTATGTGCTATGGCTCCGTGATAAGTAGTGGCACTTGGAAATGCTGCCTGATTATCATAATGGAAAGGAATAACACTACCTGCAATTGGTGCAATAATTGCTCCAAGATCCGTAATTGTCACTAGAGAATTTTGCAGTAATTTTCCTGTGGTAGCATCAAATCTTGTGATTGCATTGTCTGTTGCTGTGGCTGGGCCAACTACATTTCCTACATACTGCGGTATGTTCAAGGTGTTAGCACTGAATGTGGCGGCGCCGCTTGAACCAATAGTGGTCAGAGTAATAGGTGCTTGGTAGTCAGTGCCAGCAGTAGCGGCTGATATGGCAGTGCCATTGCCTTTCAACACACCAGTGATACTGGTTGTGATTGTGATTGCAGGAGTTGAGCTGGCAGTGGCCACAGTGCCGGTAAATCCATTTGCACTGGCAACACTTACAGTAGTAACTGTGCCAGCGCCAGCGCCGCCAGCGGTAGCATCAGCATCATTGATCCATTGCGAGCCGTTGTATTTTAATATTTGTCCGGCACTTGGGGTAGTAATAGTGACACCAGTCAATGTACTTAAACTGCTTGGAATAGAGGGCTTGTTAGTTAAGTCAGTATAACTTCCACTGAACAATGCGGGCTTGTTAAGAACAACACCTAACCCGTTAACTGCTGTCCAATCACTCTGTACTTGTGCGGCTGGAATAGAAGGCTTGTTGATTAAATTATTATAATCGGTAGTTCCGCCAGTGACCGTTGCCCAACTTAACGAAGTACCATCTGTTGTTAAAAATTTTCCACTGTTGCTGTTTTGACTTGGCAAACCGTTGGTCAAATATAATTCAGTAAAATTAGCGTTTATCTTGATGCCCGCTTCAAGAAGGCTATCTCCTCTACCATCGTTGGGTACAATTCCTGTATTAATTAATTGTTGTGACATTCTTTTTATCCTTGATCAAATGTTATTGTTGTGTTATCGAATGATGTGTTGCTGTCAAAAGTAGTGACAGTGGTAGCAGTAGTAACTGTACTTATTTGTTTAAAGTCACTATACCAAATTCCAGGACTGGCTTTTAAAAATTCCGAAATTTTGCTAGTATCGTTTTGTATGTTAACAACGTTATCCCAAGCAATTCCAGTTCGTTTGACCACAGTGACCTGAGTTCCTGAATTTAATAAATTAGTTAATCTTATTCGGTTAGTTGTTCCGTCTACTGAAAAATCTGCATCAAGCTGAACATCGCCTTCGGGGCTGTAAGGGCTGTTATTCACATTGTGTACTTTGTACGGACTCTTTTTCAATCGTATATTTCCAATAAAGAATTTCCAGTTATCAGAATCTGTACTAAACACCGCTGAACTAATGTGGTTTACTATGCATCTGTAAGTATAAGATCCTACATTTACAATTGTTCCAATGGTGTAACTTGTAGCAGATGTCCAACTGGATCCCTGATCATAGCCGCCAACAAACACTTCAACGTCATCTGATTGGCCAAAATTTGCAGGAATTGCGCTTGAATATCCAGTGCCATAAGTCCAAGTAGTGCTAGATTTTTTTGGAGTAAACGGTAAATTTACAAAGGCAGTGCCGTCTGACAATATCTGTTCAGTGATTGAAGTTTCAATATACGGAACAGTTTCTGACGGGCCGATGTCTTGAACAAACGTTCCGTATGTGTTTAATGAATATGCACCTGTGCCCAACGTTCCTCTACGTAATTTTCCTAAAACATTTCCTTGTTTAGAGAAATATTCAATTCTTTCTCCTCGGATTTCAATTACACCTGGTCGATTAAGAACAGGATTTGGTACGTCAAAGTTGGTTGCATCAGCAAGCACAATGGTCAAATCGTTTAATTTTAAATTTCGAGCAAGTGTTGTTCGTTTGTTTAAACTTAGGCGTTTAAAATGAACACGATTCAGCATGTCTTTAAATTGCATGTATGCAATTCCAGATGTTAACACGTTACTACTAAAAGTAATCAAAGTTATTTTATCTGTAGAACTAGGTATGATTGCTAGCTGAATAGTTTCTTTATCATCGTTTAATTTGTAATCAATACTAGGAACTAATAGTGTTGTGTTTCTTATAACCCAAATATAATTGTCATCAATCACAGACCTATCTAATTTTACAGTTCCGTTGGAAATAGATGTGTACTCGTAAAACTCAATTGTGCCGGGCGTCAATTCAATATTAGATGTAACACTGACTGAAGTTCTTTCAATGTCCAATATATTATGATTGTAAGAACTAATAATTTCAACAACAGTTGCTAATGGATATACTGTTCCAAAAGTTATAGTGTTTAACGTAGAGTCATACACATAGCCGCTAGAAGATACCACACTAACTACTAATTGTTTTCCAGAATATATTGTGTACACTGCTCGATTAATTTTAACGGTGATGCCACTCAAATCTATAGTATAGTCAGATCCCAAATTTAATTTTACACCGTCAGCAAAAACATTTATTTGATCAACTGCTACAGAATATGGCAATGTCTTTTTAGAATCAAGAGTATAGTTTAGTCGATTACTACTAATTTTAAAATAACTGTTATTGGGTGCTGGAAGAATATTCTGTCCAGCCCGTACAATCATATTTGACTCATTTGGAAGTTTATTTCCAATAGAAAACACTAATGGATAAGTTGTGCTTGTGCCGTTTATTGCAATTTTTTCTGTTTTAGTTACTGCAAATGTTTGTTGATTGCCGCTAACAATAGTAAAATTAATTAAAGAATTTACAGGAGGAATTATTCCAAATCTTAACCCAACAGCGTTGGCAAACTCATATGTGCCGTCAGTTTTAAATAATTCAGGAGTATAAATTTCTCCATTAATATAAACTAAAGTTGTTAAAGAATCTTGCCAGGGAGCTTTTGTTATAAACTCGCTAGTTACACCGTCACCAATAAAATAGTCAAGGTCTAAGATATTTGAACCGTTAAATCCTATATTAAAGACTGTAACTAGTTGGCCAGTAGTGGGTGCTACTTTTAAACTAACTGTTTTGTTTTTATAATCAAGTGTGTAATCGTCATCAAGAGATTTTATATTGTTTCCAACTTTTACAATAATTGCTGTGTTGCTATTGGGGTAGATAGGTAAAGTAAAATCTTTGGTTGACCCGTTACCAATAAAATTACTAATTTTAATATTAGACGAACCTGATTGTGGTCTATCAAATACTTTAATAGCAACTGAATCCACTACCTGTCCTGGTACAACTTCTTCAGGTGCAGGACTACTAGTTGGTGTTACAAACCCATCACCGTCTACCAAGATATCGTCTGCTGCCAATCCTGTAGCAGTACTGTATGCAAGATCTCCACCTTTGATAGAAGTATCATAATCATTTTCTGAAGGCGCAACTGATCCGTCACTAGTGCTCTTACGTAAAATAAACACATCCCCTGTTGCAACTACAAATGTATTTGGAATTGTGAATGTAGCAGAACTGCCGTTTGACACAGGAGTAGTTAAAATTGCAGTTGTGTTAGTTTGTGCAGATGTTCCGTAAGCTGTATCGTCTAATCTAGTTGGATCAATTTTACCAGTAATATTAAGAACAACCCCAGAAGTTAACGGGCTAGTTAATGACAATGTTCCGTTAGCATTAATAATTATATCATTTGGTTCTACCAGCGTTCTGGTAGCTGTGATGTTTGTGTTATTTGGTATATTTGCATATAACACTTTGTTGATACTGATAGTTGTGCTATTGATGATTCCTGTAATTACTGTATCATATGTAAAGGTAGATACCGTAGCACAAGCCAACACATCACCAACATATAAAGTTGCGGTGTTGTTAACAGTTAGTTTAGTGCTACCAGCATAGTTATACGAGAATACCAAAGTTCCAGAAGGTGCGCTATCCGGTGCCGCGTTCAATAACACTGTGGTAGCATCAATAATTGCTGTCACAGTACGAGTCCGTGGAAAACCAGTTCCTTGAACTGCCATGCCAACCACTATACCAGTAGTGCTTGAAACTTTTAATGTGGTATCAAAGTTACCAGTTAACGCAGTTACAGATATACCAGCTGTAGGTACTGTGGTCACTGTGGTTGCAATTGGTGCGTTTGCAAGAATATTATAAGTAAATTCTGTTGATATTCCGTTCAGCGTGTAGGTATCAACATTGTTTTTTATGTGATAAATGTTAATTGCTGTCCCAGCTGTAGGAATATACGGCATTGTAAACGAATGTGTATTTGCGGCCACTGTTACAAAAAAATCATCAAATGTAGGATCAAAATTATCCCATTTATCTTGAAAGAATGGAGACGAATCCCAGCCGGCCAACACGTTGAATCCCAACCCGTTGACAACAACTCCGCCATAATCAATGCCAGTCATTAGTTGACTTAAATCTCTACCTAGCTGGCCAACTCCTGGAGTATAATGGTATTGTATTCTGTCAGATGCGTTTAATACCGTTTCATCAATGTTATAATTAATAACTACTGTTGAATTATTGGCAGGAGCATATCCTACTGCAAATGTTATTTGCCCATAGAAAGAAGTAAATCCTCTTGTAATTGATGTTATAGTTTTCAACGTGTAATTTTCTCTTAGCACTGGAATATTATTCACAGTGACACTGGATTTGCCAACACGTATATCCGGAGCCCATTTTAAATTAAATTGTAATGTACTACCGTTACCTGCATACGTTTCAACTTGCTTAATTTGTGTTACATAATTTGTTTGAGTTGTTCTATCGAATTTAATTCCAATATGAGCAGATCTCACAACGCTATTTCCAATTATTGCAATTGCTTTTGCTTGTGTACCAGTAACAGAATATCCGCCATCAATAGTAATCACAGGAGTTTGTAAATATCCAGTTCCGGAGGTTAATAATATAATCCTATTAACTTTTCCATTAGTAAAAAATGCTCTGGCTGTGGCGCCGGTACCGGTTGGACTAGTAATTGTCACTGTTGGTGCTAAAAAGTATCCCGAACCACCGTCAACAATTACTATTTCAGTAATGCTAAATCCATTATTATCTAACCAGAATTTCCACGGATAATTTTGTATACCTGCGTTGTCTGATTGTATAACTCCGTTGTTTACTGTAACATTGATTAATTCAATATTTCCAGTAGTATTGTTATAAATTGGTTGTAAATCAAAATCAGTTATTGGTAATTGTGCAGTATCTATTCCGTCATAGTTACTAACATATTCTCTAATTTTAGTTTTATAGGGTTTCACTTCATTTACATAATCTTCAAAATTGGATAAATTATCAACAGGATAGTTTACTGGCTGATCAAGCTGGCCTATATTGTGTTGAGTTTTTACAAAACTAGTTTTAAAAATCCAATCTATATATAGTTGTTCGCTAAAAACATATCGAATGCTTTCAAAAAATAAATCTAAATAATTTTGTTTTAATTCGTTAATAAAGATTTTATTTTTAACTACATTTAAAATAGTTTTTAATTCAACACTGGCAACAACGTCAAACGAATCACCGTCGTATGTGCTTGAATCATATCCCACATTGGTACCAGTAAATTGATACAACGATGGACTTAACTGAATTGTGCCGTTTTCTATTCCAATAACCCGATAAGATGCAGTCCAGTCAACACTGGTTGAATTATTATATTTTTCTACAAGTAGCCAACCTCCTGCGTTGGCAACTCTTACTTTAACAATATCTCCAATAGTGGAATCAATTGAATTTAGATTAACAAATGTGTTAACTGCGTAGTCTGGACTTACAAACTGATTGAATCCAGTTGCATACCAATCAACATATTTCCAATATTGTCTTACATCGTAGCTTTGTGTCAATGTGCGCGACCAAACTTTATAGATATTATCATAGGAATATATGCTCCAGCGGTCAGACGCTTGTGTATCGCTGTGTACTAATACAGAATAATTTCTAACTGACAATTTAGTTGTGTGTCCGTATCCCTCGCCTTGTGATGATATAGTCACTCCTGTAACTTGTCCAAGTGTGTTTATGGTTGTTTTAATTTCAGCACCAACTCCTGCACCAGAAATTTTCACAAACGGAGCAACTAGGTAACCTTTACCGCTGACGGTGATAAGAACATCTACTATTTTACCGTCAACAATAACTGGAGTTAACTTTGGTGGAATAAACCCAGTTATGTTTGCGTATCCTAGTTCTAAATCAGTATCTAATACAGTATCATATAAACCGTAAACAATATTTGGTTCTTGATCAAACGAATCTAAATCAGAAATATCGCTGTTTTCTGCAATTTGTTCTGTGATGAACAATCGATTTGCAGTTTCAACAAATTGTTTAAGTGCTTCAAATCTGTTTACAAACATGCTTTGTCTTGGTCTGTTTTCAATACCGTATTTTAATTTGTCAGGCAAAGACATATCAGGAACCAATAATCCCTTGCTGTCTGTGCCACTTAAACTGTCAAACCATTTTTGTTCTATCATGTTTGGAATATTACTTGTAGGATCAGTACTGATTAGTTTATACTGATTGTGAATATTTTGATCAGTGATTCCAGTAGTCCAGTATTCAATCGATAATACAACATCTCTGTCATTTAAATAATTTTTAATATTTGTAAGACTGAACGAATTCAATCCAGTTAATGCAAGATAGCTATATGCTTGTCCCCGTGGATTAGAAATTAAACTAGAAACATCAGATGCTGATAATTTTCTTCCTACTACATCAGGAATAACTTTTTTATTCTTAACCCAGAAATAATATTTGTTTTTAAATGTCTTACTAATTTTATCATAAATTTGTTTTGTAGCATATACAGTGTCTCCGTAAAGAGACTGTCCACTAATATCCAAAGTGATACCAGCAGGTGTGTCTGCTTGTGCATCCCATTTGCTTGGTAACAAATTAGTTTCAACCCATTCATAGATATCAATAGTTGATCCAGTTGCTAGAGTATTCCACGTGCTGTTTCGATAAACTAAATTGGCATCGTAACTGTTAATAAATTTAGCATTACGTAAATCCCACCATAGGGTTCCTGTTTGAATTTCGCCCCAAGTGCTGGTCTCGTCAACGTTGACCTGAGATGTTCCTATTGAATAAGTTGCAGGATCATAAAATGTTTTGTATTTTATTTCTTCTTCAGCAGGCCCTGCAATTTTTCCCTGTAAAGGATCAATTGTGTCAAGGTAGGTGAGTAACTTTCCAGTAACTTTGTTATATAAGAAAACTGATTTAATCTTAGTAATGTCAGGCACTGCTACTTGTGTGGAATTAACACTCCAACTGTATTTTCCAGATAATTTTCCATAATTATACACAGTGCCAGAATTAACTACTGTACCAGTATCAGTAAACGGTGCTCCTACAAATATTTGATTAGATCCCACAGCAAATCCAATGCCGTATCCGTCATTTTGTAAGGTAGTAGTTGGTAATGTTTCACTCCAAACCCATTTGGAATTGTATCTATCATATACATCAATTCTTCCGCTATCTACATTTCGTATTCTAAACGATGTAGAATTTTTATCAAACGTTGTTTCCTTTTCGTCAAACGATGTACTTAAATATATGTCGCCTGCTTGACTGTAAATTACTAAAGTTTTGTCATCGTTCATGAACGATAACTTGGATCCAAATCTTCCTGAAGATTCTGGAAGATGTGGAATAATGTCTTGATACTTGATGTACTGGCCACTAGATTGTAATGCATATACATCAACTTCACCAGTTTGATTAATGGCAGATACAGTGGAAAAATCATCGCTAACAGCAAAATAGTTACCAGACGGCGTAATACTGATACTTTGGCCAAATGTGAGACTAGATCCAGTAATAGTTTGGATTAGTGATGGTAATGCACCACTATTATCATAAACATAAACTTTTCCAGTTGTGTTTCCATTTGACGCACTTACTAGCAGTTTGCTAAAATTATCATTAATTGCCAGCGAACTTGCATAGTTGTTCCCTATGACAGTGCCTGTTAGTGAAAACTGATTATCATATGCCCAGTCAGTTGTTACAAAGTTTAAAATACCGCTTGGGGTACTTGATGGATTTCCGCTTAATAATAAAGTTGTCGAACTTAATACACTTATTACATATTGTGTTCCTGAAAAACCAGTTCCTTGTACAAACATACCTTCTCTAATGCCCGAGGTAGATGTTACCACTATTGTAGAATTAGAACTACCAACTGGATTATATGCAGAACTTGCTTCAACAGAATCTGCATAATTTAATCTGTATATTTTTCCTCGAGTACTATCGTATCCAGTTGCACTAACATATAAACAGTTGTTACCAAACACCAAGGAAGAACCAAAGTTTTCTCCAGCGGCAGCTTGAGGGCTAACGATAGATGCTATAAAATTGTAATTATTATTAGGATCTTTTTCATACAAGGAAATTGCACCTTGTTCTAGTAACAACGAGTTTGTTCCGCCAAGATTAACTGGAATATATGATACTTTTTTCCAAGAAGAAATACCAACACCTGATACTGTGTTAACAGCCGTGATTGATACAGAATCAACAGTTACAATTAAATCATGAAGTATATCTCGCCCGCCAATATTGGATCCCAATATCTTGATTTTATCGCCAGCTAAGTATCCAGCGCCGCCAACATTCCTCACAAGTGTGTAACCAGTTAATGTCGGAGTAACATTAAATGTTGCTCCGGTTCCTAATATTACTTCTGCCGGTAACGACAAATAATTTTGTGCAGGCGTTGTGCCAATTACTGATACAGCAGTGATAGATTGTTCAATGGCTCCAGTTACTGTGATTATGATGTCGTTTACTGTGTCAACTCCGCCTACCGCAGTTCCAAGTATTTTTAATTTATTGCCAACCTTATAGCCTGCGCCGCCAGAAATCACCTTAACTGAAAACGTTGCTCCAGTCACAACAACTGTGAATCGAGCACCTTGTCCAATAGTTAATGAAGTTCCTAAAACATTGGTGTAAATTGACTGGATTGAATTATCTACTTGATAATATATTCCATTACTGTAAACAATATTTGCTGTTGAATAAGAGACCCCTTGGACATAATTTACAACAAATTTTGTTGCGGCATAGCTTGCTTTGGGAGATCCAACAGCCATCCATTTTTTATCATTTGAAAATGCAATAACAGTTGAATGTATGCCTGTGGAATTTAAATTTATGCTTAACACTGGAATTAAAAATCCTGATCCAGTACCGCCCATAGATGCCGAATTAACAGACAAATTGTTTCCAGGTTGATATCCCGTGCCTGATTGATTTAAAATAACATTGACAATTTTTCCATTTTTAACAGTGATATCAGCAGTTGCTCCAGTACCACTGCCGCCAGTTAATGGAACGTCACTGTAAGTTGAGGTACTTGCAGTTGGTGTATAGCCCGAACCCGCAGTGTTCACAATTGTGGTAGCAAAATTTGAACCAATACCGCCAATATTGATAGCGGCCGTTGATAATACTTCTCCAGACACGTACTGATTATCTATAGATACCAGTGTTACACTAAACACTGATCCGTTCTTAACAGTGATGTTAGCAACTGCTCCGGACCCAGTACCGCCTGTTAACGGAACGGATGTATATGATTCTGTTCCAAACGAAGGGGAATACCCAGAACCTGGACTGGTCAATGTTAATGTTGATTCTATACTGGTAACATTTAGTGCGGCAATAACACCATACTGAAAGCCTGTGTTAATATTAGCAGATATTTGTGGGCTTTGAATTAATTGTTGTTTAGTCCATGCTGGTACAACTCCAGGTTTAACAAAGGTTGTTATTTTTCCATCTGTTGTACTCAAGGCTGCAATGTCACCTTGCTTAGTAACTGCTAAAGTTCTACCATAATTTGATCCCACCTTGGGATACTGATCTGTTAAGGCAGTTTGATTATAAATTGGATTGTATTTCCAAGATGACCACTTGTTAGTTCCGTCATTGTCTATCCAGATTAACTCATCTAATTTTAATTTCTCCGGCAATGTTGTATCCAACACATCCAACGAAGAAAGTCTTTGTGTAGTTAATGCTGAAATCTTAATAGAATCTAATTCATCAAATGGAGGTTGCCATCCTATAACAGTTTTTGTTATAACAAAAGAATTTAATTCCACAGATTCTATTTTGTAAAATCCGTTGATTTTAGTTGTTTGTGTAATGCCGATGTATGATCCAGCTTCAAAGTTCACAAAATCACTCAACTGAATGGTTAACTTTTTATTAGGAGCATCGTACGTTACACTAGTCACAACTAGATTAATATCTGAAATTCTATAAACATTCCAAGAATTCTTTTCAAAGGAACACCAGATATAATCTCCATTAGAAAAGTTTGATGGATTTTGACTCACAATATCTTCTATTGATTTTAAACTAAGTGCAACATCTCCTGAATTAACATACCCTGCACTTCTCAGTAGCGGCTTATAAGTCAATGTATCAGGCCACGGTGTAGAATCATAGTTATCAGGTTTTAAATAAACATCGCCTGGTGCTACTTGTATTAAAAATGAATTAAGGTCTTTATTTTTTTCATTAACTAACACATACTGCTGAGGATTACTTCTAATACTTGTTTCATCTAGGATAAATTCAATTTGTTGGAATGCTGTGCTAGCACCGTATTGTCCCACGCGGATCGCCCACTCTTCATAAAATTTTAAACTTTCTTTGTTATCAGAGCTCAGTACATCAAACAATTTGTTAAAAACATTTTGTGTTCCTTTTTCTCTAATCATTCCTTGATAAAATTTAAATTCACTAACATCATCTTGTATAATATTGCTTAGGTATTCTCTTTTTTGATAGCCAATTATATGCTGACCTACTTTTTGATGTTGTAAATCAAAGCTGTCAGAATCTAGACTATAAAAATCTTCAAACTGTGTTGCAGAATTAGTCCAGTTAGGTAAAATCTTTTGTTCTGGTTTCTTTGATAGTTGTGTCCAGTCCACCCTGTTAAATTCGGTTGTTCCTGGTATTTTAGAATTTGCACTGTAATAGAAACTTTGATAGACAACTATGTCTCCAAGATTATAATCTTGCCATTGTTGCCAATTTTGAATATTGGCCTGGTCAAATATAAATCCTGGAACATCTAAGCTACCATTCCAATTGTTAGTAACATAGCCAGATACTTTAATTCTTTCTTGTCTATATCCACTGGCTGGGCTGTAAATAACATCATTAAATATAGTAGTATTGTTGATAACAACAACGTGTTCGTATTGCACTAGATAAAAACTTGCTGAAAAAATGCCATCCACTGTCTTAGGGCTATATGAAATTAAATTATCGGATCTATAAGAATTTAAATCAGCCGAAGGCAATGTTGTGCCGTCAACTTTAAATATTTCATAGGAATTAAAACGATTATCAATATCTTCTACTACTGATAGATCAGCAACAAACGAAATTTCTCCGGCGCTGGGGCTTAGACTGATAACACTACTTCCGTAATTATTTAAACTTTCAAGTTTAACATAATCATCAAAATCAAAAGCTGATAATGACGGAATATTTCTAGCGGCGCTGTAATAATCACCATTGTATCTCACAATTGTGCCGTAACTGTATTCCTTACCTGGCACCCACTCAGACCATTTGTCTTGTCCTGAACTCCAATTTTGTGTAGACCAAAACATAAATTCTTTAGCACTGGTTTCCCAATTAGAAACTAGTCCTAGATTAGTATTGAACTCGTTAAATGCAAATCCTTGATCTTTTAACCATTCACCGTACCCCGTTAGCAAGTCAACAACTTCTTGTACAGAGCCTAATACTTTTCCGTAAGGCACTATTACTGTGTTGGTTCTGTCCCACAACTTTCTTAGAATAGCATCAGCTCCACCGTTAATAGGTAATGACATAAGTTTAGTAAATTGGCCAGCTTCAAAAATGGATCCAGCTTTAGTTAAAAACTTTGATTGATAGAATTCCCCGTTGTATTTTACAATAGATCCAACTGCATACTGTTGGCCTGGAGTCCACACTGTGAATCCTTCCGAAATTCCGCCAATATTAATTTTACTACCCGATTGCAAATATGTATACGTATTGAAATACGGAGTTGTTTGACTATACCCATTGATTTGATATCCAGTTTGTAGTTTAGTTATAATTACACCGCTGTAGGATAACTTTTTAATGGGGTTAGATTTATTTAAAACAATGTCATAATCTTCTGCTGGAATAAACACACTGCCAGTGCTAGAAGGAGTTTTACTGTCTAATAATAATTTAAATTGATCTTTATTAGTGAATGCGCCTACCCTGTAACTAAGTTGAACGTTCATTGTAGTCAATGCTGTTTTGTAAGAAGTGTATGCTTTTAAATTATTATTAAAAACATAACTTAGTATAGACTGAACAAGATAGTTAACTAAACCTGAAGTTTGCACACGAGTCTCTGTTTCATAAGTGCTTGGCAACACAATATCTTTTGGTCTAATTCTCAATTGAGTATCAGTATAAACAAGTTGGCCTGCAACGTTTCTGGATGTGCGAGATCTGTCTAGCAATACTCCAAATGTTTTTGATGGTGTCAATAACATTAATGTTGACATTATACTGAATGGATAATGACTGCTACGTCTCCACGCCGACTCCGCTGGCCCAACATCTCCAAATACATAATCAGCATAAGACGAATTAGTAGGCACCCCTCGAGCAAGTCCTGATTGTATTGGACTAATTATATTTCCAAATTCATCTACAGGTATACGATTAATTAAAAAAGGTTTAGCATACTTTGTTGATTTAATTGCTGGTCTTCCCGGTTCACGAATCAATCCGTCAGAGATGTCTTGCCACATAACCCGATTATCACTTGTATACGGTGCTGGACCGTATAAAGATTGCCACCAAGCTGGTTCTAGGCTAAATCCTAGCATTTCCCACGGACAAATATTTGGACGGTCTGTGTCCAATAACCAACGATATACACCTCGCCAATATCCTGGTAACCCAGTATCATTTGGAGCAGAAAATCTAGTATAGTTATAGTCTTTAGTAAGCGGTGTTGCATAGTCGTTGCCAACTAATTTTGCCCACTTATAAAAATTGGAAGAAAGTACATTGTTAAATTCTTCTCTGCTATAGGGATTGGTTCTATTGTAACTAGGGACTACATCATTTACATCATAGATATCTTCATCATACTCAACTTTAATATTATTAAAAATTCTTTTTTCTAATTCTAAAATTACATTGTCTCTGTAGTCGCCATATGATAAAATTAAACTTCCGTCGTGGCCCTGTATCATTAATCGCGGAGATGCAAATGTAGTGTCTAAGAAAATCTTAGGTTCATATTTTGGCCATATACCTAACTTACTTGGAGTTTCTGGAATAAAAGACCCATCGGTGTTTTCGTACTCGTATGTGGTAATAGTATCGCCATTTGCTACAACTACGTATGATGTCAGTTCAACAAATCCCTGGCTGTTAAATGTATAATCTTTTCCGTAAATCAACTGAGTGCCATTTAGGTAAACTCCCACAGCTTTGTTTGATAGACTAGATAAACTAAAAACTGTAGTCAAAGGATATGTTAATATTCTATAATCTTCAACAACAAAATCTGTTTTTAAATTTGCTCCGTACGGAACCATATCACTAAAATAATACGGACTGGTGTTTGGTTTATTTCTGTTAAGTTTTTCTAAAATTAAATCTACAAGAGCAACTGGATCTCCATCAACTCCTATGTTACTGGCAGTGTCAATAAATGCTCTTTTAAATACATTATAATCGTCTCTTGCTTGATCAACTGCCTTAATTACATTATTATCTTCTGAAGTGATATGATATAGACTTAGGCTCAAAGGTCCACTGTGTTGTACAAACTTTGTTCCGTATGCAGTAATGTTTCCTAAATCTCGTAAATTTCCAGCGCCCGGAAATACTCCTGAAAAAATAGTTAAATTATCTACTATAGAATTTACGTGATCTAAAACTTCACCTAATGTAAAATTTCCAATTTCATCGTTTAAGGGATTATTTTGTAAATTAACTGGTAATTCATAAAATCCTTTTGAGTTAGATGGTTGGCTAGTGTATGATTTAATTGTTAAAATATCGTCTAGGGTTATATTAGATGTTAATACAACTTTTTTATACACTGGTGTATTAACAATAGACCATAATGTTGGTGATAAACGTTTTCCGTTTACATAAACTTTAACTATTAAATCTGTGAGATTATCAATATTGTCAAAAATATCAATTTCAAAATTATTTGTTTTGTTAGAATTCTTATATATTCTAACAGCAGCCTGTGTATTGGTAACTGAGCTAGTTTTCCAACCGTTTACAAAAACATATTCGCCAGAGTAACTGTGTGTTAATAGATAGCCAATATCTATATTTTTAGAAACAACAGATAAGTCTTGTTTATATTCAAAACTGTCTGACCCTAAATCAAAGTTAAAGACAATATCCCCAATGTTGCTTACATTCTTGTAAGTTAGTGGAAATCCTAAAACCTTGTCTGCGATACCAGTACCTTTCTTGTAAGAAAATAACGATGTTCCAGTAAAAGTTGACCCGTAGTATACTGAGGTATCTCCAAAACTTACACCGTCTTTGTCATACACATCAAATTGAGGATTTTGATTAGTATTAGTTTTTTGCTGAGATTTTTTCCAAGTAGTTCCATCAAACCAATAAGACAAACTTTGATTCTTAATGCCATTCTTAACTAGAACTGATTGATGTGCAATGGGTTTTGAAATTTCTACCAAATGTATTTGTTTAGTGCTGTTGGCGAGATGTTGCAGTTGTAAAAAGTCAACTCGATAAATTTTGTTGTTTACTAGCGGATCGGTATCTGAGGTAAACAAAACTGTTTGTCCTTGAGACAATGCAACACCGTCTATACTGTAGCCAGCTGATCCTTCAATTGTTGAAAAAATATCAACAGTAAATGTATCAATTAAATTAACATCAGGGCCTGCAAGTGTTCCAAAATTAAATAATTTTAAATCTGCTTGAAATTCAATAATAGGCCTAGTTGCACGAGCTAGCTGATCTATATTAGTAACAGTTTTGTTGTAAGATGCAGTTAGTGAAATAACATCTTTGTGAAACCATCGATTATATCGTGACCAAGGATTTCGGTCTCTACTTGCTCTGTTGATTACCACATGATCTAACACACTGGCATAGCCGGTAGCATCACTAAACGGGCCATTATCAAAAGGCGTTGCATCAAATTTAATTGCCTCTGATACAGTGTATGGTCCTATAATTTCCAATATGCTTTCAGGAATTAGTTTAATAGCAGAGCCCACACCTTCAACATAAAATTGTCCAGTGGCATATAGTTCAGGTTCTACTCGACCGCCAAATCGAACTTTCATTCCGTTACTCAACGGAATTGTTTCATTTACAAAATATGTTTTTTTACCTAAAATGTCTTTTTCAACATTGATATATGTATTTTCATCAATGTCTTGTATTTGAAACACGCCGCCTACATCTATATCTGCTTCGCTTTGATAATACAATATGCTTGGAGAATCTAGTGGGACTTTAAAAGTTATTGTTCCGTTTTCAACAGCATATTTGTCAATGCCGTTATTGATGTATCTATTGAATCTTCCTACACTACGCTCTAGTTTGATTGAAAACGGGTGGGCTGAGCTACTGATTTCAAACTTGTACGTTTGTCCTCGGTATAGGGTTATTAGAGGATCGCGGGTTAATCCGTCAGGAGTAAACACATATTGATAGTCTGCTCCAATTTCTTGCAGTTCCACAGTGTATGTGCTGGTAACTTCTTGCTTCTGGCCAAAAATTTCTATTGAATCTGGACCGTATGGTAACCAGTAGTAACTTTGAAAGTTAACAAACTTGTCCCAGTCAATGTGCGGATCCCAAGAATAAAATTCTTGACTATTGATACGTGCATGATTAGTGGTATTTGCTCCAAACACATTAAGTTGATTAATATAATCAATGTAGTCTTTAAAAAATACAACATTGTCAAGAGAGTCTTTAATGACTACTCCTGGTTCTAATTGATAATCTTGTTTGGATTTTTCTGGAGAGGCAACAAATATATCAGATGCAACCGATGCTTTGGAATTTTGGCGACCAATATAACCATTAATTTTATCCACTGTGCCTGGCTGAAATAGCTGATCAATGGTAGCTTGTAGAAACTTTTTATTTGCTGGTGTTTGATAAAACCCAGGTAACAAATTTGCGCTGAGGCCAGTTTTTCCAACTGGGTTGGTTTTTTTAACCATTGCTTACTCCATTAATTGCACTTATTTTAATAACCATAGCTACCACCACTTGAGCCACCACTTGAGCCACCACTTGAGCCACCACTTGAGCCTCTACTTGAGCTAGTAATATTTTGTGAAGATGTAACAGATGTCAACGCAGTTCCAGTAACAGTTTTAAGATTACCTGATGTGAATCCTGATACAATTATTATATCGTCGGATGTACAGGAACTTAGAAATATTTGGTCACTAGGGCACTGGATTTCAAACAAACTGCCAAAGTATTGATTTTCTTGTTTTGGAACTATAACAAAATTTGTAACATCTGGTGATAGCTGACTCATCACGTAGGTTGACAGCTCTGTAAAATAAAATGTATCGCCAAAGTTCCAATTGTCTAGAGCAAAGAACTGATGTATTGCAGTTAGTATTCTTGATACAATATCTGAATTAGAAACTGTTGAATCAACATTTTTAATTACATTAAATGTTGCTTGCAAACTTGCTTCGGCAGTACTTCCAAATAATAATTTATAATTTATTGAGTGATAAATGATTTCATCAGACACAGATTTAATTAAATTTAAATTAGGGCCTAACAAACTATCCAATTCATTAGAACTGGGCGGTAGCGGTTTTGCAATATTTGCGCCCTGCAACCACTGCCTAAACTTGGTATCATAACTAGATGTTAGTACATATACATCAATTATATTACTTGCACTTGGATCAATCCTACTGTCGTAATCAGCACTGTGTACATACTGAAATCTTAAATTATCTCGACCAATATAAACTCTATAGTCAAGAGTTGGATTTAATTCTCCGGTACTTAGATATAATTTTTTAACAATATTAGTATCTTTAAAATAGAAATACTGACCGTCTGCATACTGTGTTAACGAACCAATTGCACTTTGAGTGGCTAAAATAATTACAGGACCAGTTGTAGAATTATTAGTTACATATTTGTAATCTTCTTGCCCTTGACTAATTAGATATTTTTTAAGAACAATATACGTTGGCGTTGCTGATGTATCTGAACCAGGGTATACGATGTCTAAGAATAATTGAGGATTATCAACCACCCCGTTGTTGTCCACATCTGCAAAAGATACTACTATTTTTTTAGAATCAATATACCCGTCTAAACCAGTGTAAGGAGCTACAATGTCCCATTTTAAATCAGTAGTAAAAGATTTTGTGTCTAACGGCAGTGTATTAATGTTTAAGATTTTTATTTCATCTTTAATCACAGAACTTGAAACAACATCATAAATTTTTGTATCAGCATCCACATAGAAATTAAGTTGTTTATCGCTTTCAAAAACGTATCTCAAAAATCGTGACGTGGTAGTATAATACTGATTATTAGTTGTAAACAAGATTAACCAGCTAGAATCTTTTTGTGAATTAGTAGCATCTCCCTGATTACCCAGTGTGAATGCGCTGGATGTATTTAAATTAGATTCAAATATGATTTTCCAAGATTGTGTTCCAGCATCGTATCTTAATCCAAACGGTTGATTTGAAAATATTAAATCAACCATTGTGGCTCGTGTTGTAGCATCAATAGTTCTGGTAAATTTTGGAATTAACTGTCCAATTACAGGATATACCCCGTTGGTAGTATCAAATGTTTGATTGATGACAATTGGCCCAAGTCCTGTTGACAACGTGCCAGTGCCCAATGCTGTGCCGTCATCCGCTACTGAAATAATTTCAACCCATACATACGACTTGGCACCTTTGCTGTTTATGTTTCCAGTTTTGATAATATTATTATCAAGTGTATCAAAGTATTGTGTTGCTGTATCAGGCACCACAAACTTAACTAGTGATCCTGGAGTTAAAAATCTCAAATCTGTTGCTGAGTATGAACCAACTTTGTAAGGTGTAGAATTGTTGCTTGCACCAATATAACCACTTGAACTGTTGCTGTCAGTAGTTACATTGTACCATATAATTTCTAAACTCACTGTGAGATAATTTATAAAATTGCTATAATAAAAATTTCTTAAATCCGTGGTTTTTAGAATTTTATAAATGTCACCATAGATAATTCCTTCAATGTCAGTCTGAGTTAGGTAGGTAAAGTTAGACGAGTAAGAATAATTTTCTTTATACAAGACGCCATCGTCTGCAAATAAATTTGTACTACTGTACTTTCCAGTTGGATCTGTCAAGTCAAAGTATCTACTGATACCACTGCTTGTTCTATTAACAGCCTTTACTTTTGCAACTTGGGTAGATGCTGATAGCGGACTGACATTATAATCCTCGCCAGTAATCATTCTATTTTGTGTATAATATGTCTGGGGAGCATTGGCCTTGATGCTTGCGTTGGTCTCAGTTATGGCTGCATTAGACGAAGAAGAAGTAAGACTTAGGTTAATTGATAATGTTTCATTTTTACCTTGTGCTGAAACATACGGAATATTAACACTGACATTTCGTATATCTGTTGGATTAATTGTGTAAGTTAAATTATTGCTGGATCTATAATAAACTCTAAAATTCCCAACAGGTAAATTTCCAAATATGCCGTCACTGAATTGCAGGGCAATTGAATCTCCCGCACGAGTTGCTACACTATAAATGTTTTTAATTTTACTGCTTAAACTATTATAGATAACATTATTTCCAGTAGTGCTTGGCACTCGAGTCCATAACTCTGATTCGTTTCCGTTTTGATCTAAACTGTACAACCACACATCTGTGTTATTAATATTTTGTGTATCAACATTGATTGACTGGTTTTTACTGGGCTGATTAATCACAAATGTGCCTTGGTTTAAGCTACCTTGTGTAAAATTAAAGAAAAAACCTGTGCCAACGGAACCAGATCCGTAGCCGTCGTCCTTAAACACACATGCAGGGCTGTTTCCAACTTTTGGAGATTCTTCGTATATAAAAGTTTTATTTTTAAATGTTGTACTGGTAATTTCAAAATTCATCAAACGGCCGGCAACTGTTTTAGAAAATGCGTACACAGGCAGTGCGCTTCCTACTCCATTAAATCTATATTGACTTGTTGGTGTGCCATATATTTCAGCTGAATCGCTGGGATTTCCAAACTGCTGTGTTGACGGCATTGCGGCATTTACTACTTTGATAAACTGGTCGTACCAATTGGCATTGCTTGGATCATTCCAGGTAATATACTGACCTGCTAAATTTCTTCCGTTGCTGTCAATAACACTTTCAGTAGTGCTGATGGTTGTGAATTTTAAAAGTCCAGTTCCAGCGGTGTTTCTACTGGCATTGTAACTGACCAATCGTGCCAGGCGTAATACGCTGTCGCGTCGTTCTGCCAGTTCTAAAAAGTTTTCACGAGCATTTAAATCAACGCGAAACGCAATGCTTTGACCAATATAAGCAATTAAATCAATAAGTGCTAGATACTCTGAACTTTCAATATAATCATTAAAATCTTCTGGGAAATTTGTGCGGATATAGTCAATCATTGTCCGGCGCAAGTTATCAAAGTCATAGCTTTGAAAGTCTGCGTTTTTAAAAGATTGATAAACTTTCTTCCAATCTTCAGAAACTAACAGGTTGTTTTGTCTATCTGTTGAGCTCATAATATTTCCTAGTATCAGTATTTATTGATTAAAATTATATGCATACATTATCATGTAGTGAGTAGTCCGTTGGCTTGATCAAACTTCAACTGTAGGCTTTGTTGAATGTTGTAAGGCACATACTTCAATGTGCATTGTATTTGTAAACCTGTGTCGTACGGCGTTACCAACACATTTCCAGCTTGTATTCGGGGGTCGTGGTTGAGTATTTCATTAACATTTTGTACAATAAGACTTTTTAGTTGTTCAGTCAATGGCTCGAACAACAGGTCCCAGATAATAGTTCCAAAACGAGGTTGCATCAATCTTTCGCCTTGTCTTATGTGAAAATGATTCAGCAAATCTTGTTTAATTAATTCAAAGTCATAAAGCACAAAGTTTTCTGAAGTTGTGTTAACTGTGCTGAATCCTCTGTATTTCTGAGATGCGTTTTCAGTAACCAGTGGCTTTGCGGGTATTGTTGTTTTATTGTAGATTGTTGTCATTATTGTTCCTCATCCTCAGGTGGGGCCTGACGATCAAATGTGTCTATTGGTGTAGAGTATGTTTTCCATAATTCCGGGGGCGTCAGCATGGTTTCAGTAAACTCACTTTGATCTGATGTTTGTTCCTCGTCAGTATCCTCATACCTGCCATCAATATCCCTGTCAGTTTCTGCTGACTTGACTTTGACTGGATCTATATTTTCGTGATAAACATACGGTTCTGTAGTAACTACTCTACGCATGATGGTGGGAGGTAATTTTTCTTCATCGTACTCACCAGTTTCAATAGATAGTTTGTGTAGTTTTAAACGTTGTGGTAACACTGCTTCAACAGCTTCAACAGCTTCACTTGCTGTGGTTGCCGCTGGACCGTTAAAGTTTATGTTGCCGCCAGATATTGTAGTGTTGGCAGCGGCTATTTCCATATTGCCTCCAGAGGTTTGAAAATTATGACCTCCAATGTTCAAGTCAACATCGCCTCCTACTTTGTGCTGATATGCACCGTCAAACACTTTATCTACATCTTCTAATACATGCTGTAAGTAGTTTTGGTCGTATAGTTTGTTAACATCCTGTTTAACATGATGTGTATAATTTTGCTCATATGTTTTGTCAACATCCATTTTTACATGAATTTTTTGATTTTCATCTACAATTAAAATATGATCTTTAACCACATGGGTGTGCATTTCTTCGTGTACTTTGACATTGAAATTGCGTTTTGCTTCTATATTGATATCTCTGCCAGAGTATAGATTCAAATCTTTGTCAGTTTTGATACTGATGCTGTCTTGTGCAAAAATATCAATTTTTCCATCACTGGTTAATTCAATCCATGCAGTGCCTCTAGCATTAGTAATGTAGATCAAATCTTCAGTATTGTGAAATAATATTTGATGACCAGTTCTTGTTCGCAAACGAATAAGTTCATTGTGTGGCAGGTCCGGTTGCCCGTCTGTTTCACCGTCTTCTAGGTTAGCATACTCTGGAGGACCTTCTGATGCTGTAGTTTTACGCAACCATTTGTCATCACCATCATCCATGACAAAAGTGGATCCGCCCAGTCGACTAACAAATGCGTTAGGAATCTTCCATTCAGATTTTCCAATAGGAGCTTGCTTTGCCCCAGGGCGTCTGTCCACTGGTCCAGGAGTACTAATACCAAACACCATACTGGGAATTTCTCTACGAGCACTACTTGTAGTGATTCCCCTACTGTCATCAAACACCAACCCCTGTGCAATTAAAACATCAGCTAGTGGGTGTTTTGGCTTGTAAGCATTTGTAGGATTTACACTGATTTGTCCAACATCTTCGCCAGACTTTTCTGCTTTTTTATTGTATTCTGCAACAGGAACTCTTCCAAAGTTTCCTGCATTATCTGTCTCAGGATCTTCAACTACTTTTTGCGTTGCGGCAATGCCAGGAATCATAAAGTTTGCGGCTTCGTCCATAATACAACCAATCCAGTAGCCGTCTTTGGGATTTGAGTCAACAAATATAACCATGACCCTAGTACCCACATCAGGAGGTACCATCCACATGCCGTAACTTTTTTGTGTTTCGTTGTAGTCATCAGGGGCTATACCAACTGCGCTTTCTGGAGTAACTCCGTAAAAAGGACTCATGTATTTTACACGATGTAATGAACTTTCTGAAGGCGTATTTCCTGAACCAGTTCTTAATATTTCAACTTGTAACTGACCCATGTAAGTTTTGTCTAAATGACTCACTACCCTAGCAATATACGGGCCAGGCGATGCTAATGCAGGTGCTGATGAAATTTGATTAGTATCGCTCATTCGTATCCTCCAGATGTGTCGCTTGGGACTTTTTCTTCATTTTTTGTATTGAATAGTTGTCCTGGAGGATCATCAAATAATTTTTCTTGTTGTGGTCTTCTAAAACCTGTTAGTTGTTGTTTAAATACACCGCTTTTGAACTGACTGACAACTTCGTTAATGCAATACAATCCGCTATAAGCCAGCACAGGAGCTGATTTGCTGCCGGCACCCATGGCATATAATCCAGTAGTTTGATTAATGTCTATCGGGGATCTAAAATTAATCATAATATCTACTTCTCCGTTTTGATGATTCATAGTACCATCGCTATTGAGATTTTTATGCTCAGTTTCTTGTGCAGTAAAGTTTCCAGTTCCGCTTTGTTGAATAAAATAAGGATCGCCTATAATTTCTAAATTTAAATCATACAAGTCTGTGCTTGTTGTTAATGCATCTTGGAATAATTTAGCGGCACGCTGTTGTTGAGTTTCTTGGCCGCCGCCGCCAACTTTATCTGAACTGGTTGAAGTTCCTGTATATTTTACAATAGTAGGCATTGCACCTGGTTGTTTTGATGGTTT
>Ga0209550_10000338_pt1 | contig 42420 bp, 41 predicted proteins | sample LauGreSuBDMM15SN_2_FD_187567 | JGI IMG/M metagenome (GOLD analysis project Ga0209550, IMG submission 187567) | Freshwater lake microbial communities from Lake Michigan, USA - Su13.BD.MM15.SN (SPAdes) (version 5) | ecosystem: Environmental > Aquatic > Freshwater > Lake | place: Lake Michigan...
ATTTACTGGATTACAAGGATTAACTGGCGCAATAGGAAGAACAGGTCCTGCTGGACCTGCTGGTCCTATTGGATTTACTGGATTACAAGGATTAACTGGAGCAGTAGGAAGAACAGGGCCTATTGGATTTACTGGATTAACTGGCGCAGTAGGAAGAACAGGTCCTGCTGGACCTGCTGGTCCTATTGGATTTACTGGCGCAGTAGGAAGAACAGGGCCTATTGGATTTACTGGATTTACTGGATTTACTGGCGCAGTAGGAAGAACAGGGCCTGCTGGTCCTATTGGATTTACTGGACAACAAGGTATACCCGGAACATCAAGTCTTACCGGTGCAACAGGAAGAACCGGTCCTACTGGTTTTACTGGACCACAAGGTACGCCAGGAATAGCTAGTCTTACAGGTGCTACTGGACCTAAAGGACCTACTGGACCAACCTCTATATCTAATAGCAGTTCTAATTGGTTATCAGTGAATTATTCGCCTATGAGTAATCCTTTGGGTGCTAGCGGATGGGACATTTCAAGCAATAAATGGAATATTTTTAACATTACGAATACCCAAAATTATACTTTTAATGGTAATAACATAAAATTTACCAGTGGATTAGATAGTACTGCAGGATTCACAGTTACAAATTCAGGCTTATATAGCATTTCATTAAAATACAATTTATATTTTAACGGAGGTAGTAATTCCTTTAGCAGTATTTCTATTGTATTAGCTACACAACCGACGTTATTTGAAATGATGGAAACATATAATTATACTTATTTATATCCTTCCTTAATTCCATTGTCTAATCAACTAGGTAACACTAATTTACTCCAACCATTACAATCAGTAAATGATTATTATATTGTAAACAAGTATTTAGAATCTGGTACTAAATATATATTTATGATATATCCAGAATTTTCATATACTCGTAATGTAGTATATGGTAGTTATTTTTTAAATATTAATCAACTATAGAAAGTTGGTGTAACTTATAGTAGATCATCGAAAATAAAAACACAACATAAAACGAAATTATCATTTGTGTAATATAATTATGCCTTAAATTTTTCACTTAATTTTATTAGGTTTATCCATTATATAAAATTAAGTTATGATTAAATGTTTTTTCTTGTACGTCCTCCAGAGATAGTTTTCTTTCCTTTTTTTGTACCTTTCTTTCCATTCTTTCTTGATTTTTTCACTTTTTTTGAGCTTTTCTTACTTTTACCAGAGTTTAATGAAGAACTACTACTATTATTATCCATTTCGCCTTTTCGCTTACTAGCATCTTTTAACGCTTGACCAAACCCATAGTTAGGATCTTTTTCTCTTCCTTCTTCCAAAATTTTCTTAACAAATAAGTTCCAATCGCTAAGTTGTCTTCCTCCTTTCATTATATATTACATAAATATAAAAACCCTCTTATATTTCTAAACAACACTAGTAATAAATATAAATTACAGAATAATGATTTAATTTTTACCAATGTATACTATAAATACTAGAATGGAAAAAAGTTTTGATTTAGATATTAACAACTATACACCCGATGATTTAATATCATTTTTTAAGTTAGAAAAAAACTACTCTCTAGAAAAGTTAATACAACGCGAACAAGATTTATCCAATGAAATATTATCTATTACTAATTCTCTATATAATTCAAAATATAAAATTGATATTATTAATTTTATAAAGATGGCCAAAGAAGTTTTAATACTTTTTTATAATGATATGAATACAACAAAAGAACTTAAAAAGAAAGAAGAGAAAAATTTACCTGCAATTACGGACCCTAGAATTGGAAAAATTATAAACCCATTATATACTCATCAAGCACTAGAAGTAAATAATAACCAACCAAATGATGTAAATGGATATAATTACAATACAACTACATCCGTTTATGTATTTAATACTACAGCAAGAAATGATTTTTTTTACACTGAATCGGTTACTTCGACATTCGAGTTACCTCTTGTATGGAAAAATGTAATTTCAATATCATTATCGTCTTTAAATATACCAAACGTTTTCTATACTTTTAATAGTGAACTAGGAACAAATCAAATATATATAGAGGAAGAAATAACTGGCATATCAGGAATAGTTACTTTGCCAGATGGTAATTATGTACCATATTCATTAATTGATTCTGTAGGACCTATTACGACAAGTAGTTTTGTAGATGAATTGACTCTTGCAATAAATAATACTCTTGGTACCGAAGAGAGATTTCAAGTTGTATTTAATCCATCAACACATAAAATTACTATTTTAAACACCACTAATAATTTTACAATGAATATATTAGTAAAATATGAAGAAGATATATGCAACCCATATTCTAGTAATATTCTCAAGAATAATAAAAATAATAAGTTGAACCTTGATGTAAATACGTATTTGCAAACGATGGGATATATAATGGGTTATAGAGATTTCATTTATCAAGGATGCGACTCTTATACTGCAGAGTCGGTATTTAGTGATGTTTATTCAGATTATTTGTATTTTGTTTTAGAAGATTATACTGGTGCACAGACTACTAGCAATACTTATGGCGTATTGAGCCCGGGGGTTATAAGTAAAAGTATTTTAGCAGTTATACCAATTAATAGTAATAAATTTACTACTACTTTTGACAATAACTCTAATTATATTTATAAAAAGCGGGACTATTTTGGACCGGTTGATATATCAAAGATTTCTATTAAATTGTTGAACCATAGAGGCGATTTGGTAAATCTTCAAAGTAAAGAATTTAGTTTCAGTCTTCAGATTAAAATGCTATATAATTTATCTGAAAATAGTAATATAAAATTTAGAGGGTTAGGTTTTGTTTAATTTTTATTATAAATAAAATTGAAATAAAAATATATTATTTAATGAATAAATATAATTTATAAAAGAAAATGGTCAAGAACGTTAGTGGTGGTAATAAATCGAAGGGATTTGCGCGCAAGAATTTTGCAAAGAAAGATAGCGCACTCAGAGTTTCTGAAGATGAAGCGGAAATATATGCACAGGTTACAAAAATGTGTGGCGGTTCAGCCTGCCAAGTAGTAACCTTAGATGGCGTTCCATTTTTGTGCCATATTCGTGGAAAATTCCGAGGTAGAGGAAAACGCGATAATTTTATAGGTAATGGAACGTGGCTTCTTGTTGGTTTGAGAGAATGGGAAAAAGAACCATCGGAAGGAAAACTATCTAATTGTGATGTGATTGAAGTATACAATGATGCAGATAAAATTAAACTGAAAAACAATATAAATTCTATTAATTGGTTGCCATTCATTAACTATGATATTAAAACGATTGGAATGGTAAGTAGTGCAGAGGAGACAGAAGATACATGTGGATTTACATTCGCTGACGAAAAAACACAGGAGTATCAAGAATTGATTGAAGCCGAAGTAGCCAAGACAAATATGAAGCAAACTAGTATTACCTTGGATGATGGAGAAGAAATCGACGTGGAAGATATTTAGATTTTAGAAATAAAATATAAACATCATTAAACAATATAAAGACAAAGTTATGGTATACTATAACATAGAAATATAAATAAAAAATCAGTTGTAATCACACAGCAAACAAAATATATAATTTAAAAATAAAGATTACAGTAATTTAACAGGGGTAATAGTCTAGAGGTATGATTTCTGCTTTGGGTCTTCTTTAGGTAAATAAAAATGCAGAAGGTCCCGAGTTCGATTCTCGGTTGCCCCCATTTTATACATTTAGAGTAATAAACTAATGAACCCTATTATTTTAAGCTATAAAAGTAAATAATAACTAGAATAAAGCTCGTGTAGCTCAGTTGGTTAGAGCATCAGTCTTATGAGCTGGCGGTCAACGGTTCGAGCCCGTTCTCGAGCAATAATAAAATGTGGATTATTTTTTTATAGTTTTATAATATAAAATGAGTGTAAACATATCAAATAATGATATATTTTTGTTAATTTCATTAGTTTTTGTAACATTTTTTAATTCTTTATTGGCAATATTATCTAATAATTTTACTGATATATACAATGATGAAGCAATAAAAACAAGTATTGTAATAAATTTTTTGAATATATTTGCCACTTTAGCAAATGCATACCAATTATTTATAAGTATTTACTTTTTATTAATTAAATCTGTCAGTAGCAATTTTTACAAATTGTTATTTGTTTTATTATTAATAAAATCTGTTTTCTTTTTCTTTAGCAGCGAAGATACCTTTAAAGCTTTACGTTTGAAAAAAGAGACAATTGCAAAATTAAGAAAAATTGAAGAATATGATTATGCTGCAAGCACTATTTTATTCTTTATTTTAACTGTTTGGGCTTTAAAAAGCATATATCTATAACTAATTTAAAATAATTGATAATATCTAATTTTCCGAACAGCAACCACAATAAAAATAAAAATGTTTTTAAATGGAAAATGCAAACACCAAAATACTAAAAGCACGGATGGCCGAGTGGTCCAAGGCGGTGGACTTAAGACCCACTATCGTAAGATGCGAGGGTTCGAACCCCTCTTCGTGCATTCTAATATCACTCATAAAGGATATAGCAAAAAAGTGCAGATTGTATAGTTTTTTTATCCATAACAGCAATATCAATAATCTTATAAAAGATATGATTTCATAAATGTTTATATTATGTTAAAGTTAGTTTCTTTCATTAGTGACGAAGTTTAAACACATATAAACACCGGATTTAGCATAGTCTATTAGGAGGGCCCTCTTTAAGTCTTGGCTATAATATTTTATAAATCCATCACAGCAAAAACAGATTAATCAGATTATTTTTGAAATAATTTATTGTTTCCATCACAGCAAATAACTCATAATTAAAGCATAATTAAAATTTTTACAATAGAATATAGTTAATAGCTTGTTTCTATATGTAAATAATCAAAGGAAACAGCGCCCCCAAAATGGTCCTATGATGTAAAGGTAGCATTTGAGACTTTGAATCTCACCATCTGGGTTCGAATCCCAGTGGGACCTTTTATACAATATTATCTATGTGATATTTTGTATTTATATTTTCTTCGTCTTCATTTTTTGTTTCTACATTTTGATTCTCATATTGAATTTGATGAGACACTAAATAATAAGGTTCAACTTCAATCGTTGCTAATTTTTTTCTCATACGTAGTTTTCTATTATGCACAGTTATATAAGACTTTATTTTGAATTTTATCACATAATATAAGCATATTAAGAATAATGAAGAGAAAACTATGATTAAAATTAATTCAGGTAAGTCCATATTTATTTTATTCTATTTAACACATTAGATCATATTCATAATTTATTCAATTTTATTTTTATATTATATGTCTGTTCTCAGAAATCAAAAAAGTCATCAAACAGCAACTAATCAATAATGAATTTTACACCTTTTAACATTTCAAACGCCGTTTTTATAAATAAAATTATTTATAAAAAATAATATAAAGGTAATTCATTATTACTAAATAGACAATAATGATAATAAATGGGGTTGTTCTCCAACCAGTATTGGTTGTTTAGCAGTGATATGTGAGACCAGAAGTCAAACAAAGCATATTACAATTGCTACTCATTTCGTCCTTCACCAGTTTAACTGGGTTAAGTTGGACTATTGTAAGGTGAAATCCCTTACTATTGATTTTACAGAGGGAGTAATTCCTCAACCTTTAACATAACGACCTTAGCAATATAATCCCAAAAGCAAATGTTTATGTGGTTTGCTGAAAACTTCGGCGTTTGAAATGTTAAAAGGTGTAATGATGGCAGCATCTATTTAAAGCTTCGGTAGCTCAGTAGGTAGAGCAAAACGCTGTTAACGTTTAGGTCGCAGGTTCGAGTCCTGTCCGAAGCGAATATAATTATTATTAATACATAATATGGGGTTTCGCTATATTATGCATTATTATACTTTTAATATTACTATGATAATATTGTTTTTCAAGAAGTGATAAGCATATTATATTATATTATATTAGATGACAACAACATATCATATAGTACTTACTGATGGCGATGATTTTTTTAGTGGTTATTTCGATGTATCTTCTTCATATGTTACTCATTTTTATGATTATAGTAGTAATGATATTTTAGCACCAATTAATACTGTATCATATGGTGGTATTACTAATAATGTGTATAGTCCTTATCCTTTTGCTAGTCTTATTTTAGGATTTGTGTCACCTTATTTACGTTTATCGGGAGTAAGTAATGTATTTATTACAAGTTCAACATTATCTACAACAGATATCAGTACAAACTTATGTGCTGCAATTAATGTTACTTTACGAAATGGTCTCGGATCAAATGAACTTTGTCCCTTTATTGTAAACCCAATACAACCACTTCCTTATTTCCCACCATCTATTACTATTTATTATATTACAATAAATTATATAGACACTGTAAATAGAAATTATATTTTTTCTGGATATTTAGGTGTGGATTCTAACGGTATAATTCAATCATTTTATAATTACAACTATCCAAATGTAAATATGATAGCGCCTATAAATACCCAAACAAATGCTTATAATTCTTATGTAAATGATAATATTTTAGTTACTTCACCAAGTATACAATTTACTGATAATGGAGTTGCACTATCAGTACCCATAGTTTTTGGTAGTGTTAACTATAATTTTCTATTTTATGATCAAAATAATGGTTTTGGAATTATAGATACAAGTAGTAATGTTAGTTCTATTAATGCAATTTCTATTCAACCAAATATTACATTCATTCATAATCCTTCACAGTCAATACCTTTATCTAACATATGTTTTCCCGCAAATACCCCCATTGAAACGGATCAAGGGATTATTTCTATTGATAAAATAAATCCGGAGATATGTACTATAAAAGATAAAAAGATTGTATCCATTACCCAAACAATTAGTATTGATAATTATTTGGTATGTTTTGAGAAGGACTCACTCGGGTTAAATTATCCAATATATCAAACAATTATGAGTCCTGAACATAAGGTTAACCACAATGGCGAAATGATAAAAGCAAAAAATTTTATCGGACATTTTGAAAATGTAAAAAAAATATCATACAATGGAGAAATATTATACAACGTATTAATGGAAGATTATGATAAAATAATTGTAAATAATTTAATTTGCGAAACATTACATCCCAAAAATATCATTGCCAGAATATATAAAAGTAATTTTAGTGAAGATTATAAAAATAAAATAATTCAAAAAATGAACGAAAGGATTAAGAATAAACAAAGTATTGCGAATACTGTATTGCCTAGCAAAGAAAATATTGTACAACTGAGACGAAATATAGTACCTGAAAATATATCTATATATAATATGAAGAGATATAATAATAGAACAAGGCGTTTCTTACCTTATTATAATAATTTTTTACCGCAAAATAGAGTGAATAACATATATACTCGCCGCAATATAAATAGTAATAATATAAATAGTAATAATATAAATAGTAATAATATAAATACTAATAACAACCAACCTCTTGTAGAAGCATCCAGAAACATATCGAATGAAAATATATCCATATATAATAATAGAACAAGACGTTTCTTACCTTATTACAATAATGTTTTATCACAAAATAGAGTGACTAACACATATACTCATCGCAATATAAATATGAATAGTAATAATAATATTGCAAGATATTATGCTATACGATCTCTAACTAAAAGACATCCTGGTATATATGGAAATTTTGTACGTAAAACTACTAGAAGAAGAAGATAAATTATATGTTAGTAATATAATATATTTTACACATATTTCTTTGTATTTGTGCAGTGAAACCAATTGATTATATAATAAAATGTTTCGCAAAAACACGCCTTTTCATTTAATTCATTTATTTTACTATCTGGATCATCTTCATTATGAATATTATTCACATCAACTATTTCATATACATTTTTCATTATTTCTAATGCATTTGTATTATCAATTTCATTATCAGTGGTTACTTCTATATCATCAAATAAATCATTCGAATCTTTTATTTCTAAAATATCAATATCTCTTTTAATTTGAATATCATTGTCAATATTACAATCGGACTCACTATTAGTGTCACTATTTTTATTTTGATTATTAAAATTTGTATCGTAAAAAAATTCTACAAATTCCACGACTACGTTTTTATTTATATTATCCATTATACTAATATAAATAAAAATATATTTGTATTTAAGCTTGTTTTTGAAACATCTTTATACATTCCCATATTTTTGCGGATTCATCAATACTAAAAGCACCACGCTTATTTGCTAATGATAAAAAGCTAACTATTAGGTTTAGTGCGGTATTTTCATCAGTTACAACAACATCAACAAGTCGAATATTTTGTTGACTAGTTGAAGATTCTGGGATGGTTTCTTCTCTATTATCCATAATATAATTAATAGTAGCGTTTTTTTAAGTTTAAAAGGAATTATATTTATATTTTATAAAAAAAATGATTATACAAAACACTTAAAAATATACTGCATAATCTTTTTATAGCTTACAAAATGTCAAACAATCAAACCATATTCAATAACGCAACACTTTATTTTCATAATGCAACTGCGGGTGTAAATAGTGAACAAATACCCCTCCCTATTTCAGATTCTAAATTTGGAATACTAAAGTTAGATGCTGTAATAACAACATTGTGTGAAGAGTGTCAAGAGTTTGTATTTACAGTTGATCGATCTGGATCTATGTCAGACCAATGTTCCGACAAAAGAAGCAAGATGCAACATACTCTTCATACATTAAAAAATATGATTGCTTATTTTAAAGATAATTCATCTATAAAGGCAATTATTTCGATAAATACTTTTGACAATATTGTGGAATCAGTTTTGGGGCGTACTATCGTTACAAAAGAAAAATTCCAAGATATTATAGAAAGTATAGATACTATTATTCCGCGCGGTAGCACTAATATTGAAAAAGCATTAAATGAAACCAATCATTTTATTTCTCAAATTAAAAAATCATTTCCAGATCACACAATTAACCATATTTTTATGACGGACGGTGAGGCTACTATGGGTAATAAAGACCACCAGATCCTGGCAAGTATAGTAGACCGGAGTGTGACAAATACATTTATTGGGTTTGGAATTGACCACGACTCACTACTTTTGAATACAATCAGTTCTGGAGAAAACAGCTCTTATTATTTTGTCGATAAAATAGAAAACGCAGGTCTAGTTTATGGAGAGATTTTGCACAGTATTCTCTATAAATTACTGAAAAATGTTGTTATTAATATAGAAAATGGACTTATTTACGATTTTAAAAATAATTTGTGGGTATCATCACTTTCTGTGGGAGATATTGTGAGTGAATCCAGTAAAATATATAACATTGTATCTAGTAGTCCCGAAGAATGTATTGCTACTCTGAATGCAAAAAGAGTTTTAGATTTAAGTGAAATAAAAATTTCAATTAAAGGAGAAATAAGAGATGAAGATTTTACAAAGTATATTTATCGCCAAAGAACTTTGCAACAACTTTATATAGTGAATGATTTTTTGAAAAGGAAAAACGACAAACATTATTCTACATTCACTTTATTTACATTTAGAGATAATGAAACTGATGATAATAAACCAGACTCATTTAGAGAAGAAGAACATAAAATAAAGATAGACTTGATAAATTTTATGGATGAAATGAAGGATTATATGATGGGTAATAGGTTGATGGAAGATAATTTTATGAAGAACCTTTGTGATGATATTTATATTTGCCATAGAACCTTCACTACTAGATACGGTTCAATGTATGTTGGCGCAAGACAAACATCCCAGGGAACACAGAGGTGCTATACGGTTACTAATACGCCCATTGAAAAACCAAGCGCACCGAGATTAGCTAGACATATTGCAAACTCTAATTTATATTTCAGTAATATTCAAAATCTAGACCAAGAAAATGAAGATTTTATGAAACACGAAGTATCTGGATTTGATGATGCACCATATCTTACACCAAGTTCTAGTAGATTAATGAGAGAGATTAGTTCATCAAATAGGCAAGATACAAAAGTATCCTCAAAGGATTTGTATTATATATCTTCAGATAGTGAAAAAGAAGAGTTACATTTATAAAACATTCAAATAAATAGAAAATTTAGAATAATACAATGTATTATGTTTCTAGTGGGGTATCATTGTTTAGGTTCCATAGTTTCTTCCATATGTCGCTTATATAATTCGATTTTTGTTTCACTTTTATTTTGAAAGGACAAGAATAATCTGGGGTTTTATTTAATGCTACGCAAGGATTACACGGTTTATTAATAAACGAAAACCCTGGAATAATATTCTCTAATTCGTTATATTCAATAGGTTTTACTTTCGATGTCTGTTCGCCAAATATTCCCCCCTTTCCAGTATAAGTAGTACGCTCTAGTGTAACGTGCGCAGGATCACTCATATTACATTTAATCAAATCACTAGTTTTATCTTCCATTAACCCAGAATCATCTTCGTCAAAATAATAAGATGTATATGGAAAATCACCGAATCCATTGGGTAATTCTTCGAATGGATTACCTGAAGGATCCTTTACTAAAACACCATTTAATAAAAATTCCCCTTCTTTTGTTTGATAAGAAAGAATTCTTAAAATAGCAGTTTCATTATAAATTGTCATTGCGTAATCTAAACTATCTTTGGATGATGTTCTAACATATGGATTTTTATTTAATGCTTTAACATATAAGTCTTTTGTCTCTTGGGACCAAGGCCAGTGACCATATTTATTAAAATAATCCAACTCTTTTTGACTTGCTTGATTTTCTTGTATTATATCAACATCAAATATTTTTTGCGGATTTATAGTATGTTGTGTTAATAAAAACTGATTTGTTGAATCTTTATTCCAACTAAATCCTTCTTTGTTATTCTTGTAAAAAGGTGCACGAGAGAATATATGAAATAAAAGTAAAAATAGAAAAGAAATTATTAAGAATAGTATTAAAAATAGCATTAAGTACCGAATATTTTCTTTATTAAAGATATTTTTTATTAGATTCATATATTTTATTAGATTCATATTTTTTATTAGATTCATATATTTTATTAGATTCATATATATTATTACTAATAAAATATATTTAACGACCAGTAGAGCCAAAACCTCCATCTCCACGTTCTGTTTTCTCTCCTAATTTTTCTTTTGAGTCAACCATTTCTACTACAATAGGTACCAAACCTGGGGCACAAATTTGCAAATAACGGTCATATTTATTACCTATATAATCATATTCTCTGTCATCAGAATTATTGTCTATATTTACAACATCAAACATACCAATTAAATGACCTCTATATCCTGAATCGATAATTCCTGTTGAATTAGCTAATCTTAATTGAGTTTTTGAGAGAGAAGAACGAGGATACATATAATATCCTGTATTATATGTCTTACCTGTATCATTTACCATTTTAGCAGAACAACATACGTTAAAATCTAATTTATTAACGGGTTTAGCATTCAACCAACCAGGACCATAAAAATGTAATTCATTGTCGTGTTGATTTCCTGGCGCAAATAAATCAAATCCTGCGTCGATATATGAAGGATTATTTAGTATTTTTTCGTTATGGTTAATTACAGAATCATAGTACATATTTTTAAGGGTATTATCATCACTATCTACGAATATTTTTAACAACATTACTTTATCATAAATAGTCAATAGGTTTTGTGTAATATTATTATAATAATTAGACATTTATTACAATAATAATAGAAATGTTTAAGTAGTTTTATTTATTTTCAATGAAAATACTATTTTATAATGAATCTTTCTACATCATTAAAAATAAACTCTGAAAAATTTATTCTCTCTTTTTTTGTAAATAAACCAAACAAAATATTAAATTGTGTATTTATCGAATATTTATATATTATTTTGTAATTATATTCTTCTGTGTTCACTTGAAAGCGTCTAGAAAAATATTTTTTTGCTTTTGCTCTAATGTATAGAATTGATAATAATAGTTTTTTAATTAATAATGTATCATATTTATCATCTATTAATAGTTTTTTAATTTCATAATAATTTTTGATATCTTCTAACAATAATTTTGATTGAATATTGTACGTATAGGGAATAATATGATTTATAATAATATCAATTGGTAGTCTTTCCATACTTATTACTATTTATTGCATACTATTTATATAATATAAATTTTATATATTTTTATCTTGTCTACTCATTTTTAAATTTTCTATTTTCTCACTTCCTCTTTGAAGATAATTTTTAAATGTATTATTTGACATTTCTATATAAGATATTTGCGCTAGTGCACTCCAATACCAATGATTTTGGGGTGGTTCTATCCCATAAGCGTTGATAATGTCTTGAATTTCTTCGAAATCTAAATCGATAGCTATATTTTTATAACAATTTACAGTTGAAGGATTTAATTCCAATGCAGTTAAACATACATGGTGCCATTGATTTTCAACATAAATGGCGTCTTCAAGAGAGATTTGTCTTAATTTACGATATATTTTTTTATTTTCCTTTATATGAATCAAACCACTAGTTTCATTTTCGTTATCATTTAAATATGACATTTATGTGTTTTTTATAATTACAATTTATCAAATTGGGTTTGAATCATTTTAATAAATTATTATTTTTCGCGCGGCGAATGTTCTATTAAATCTAATGCTGTGAGTCGATTGTAAAATACTCTACGTCCAACATTTAATTTTGTTTTTTCATAATTCATATCACTTAATAATTTTTGTGCCTTATCTGCTATATTATAAGAACATTGTTTTTTTGCTTCATTAATAATATTTGTTATTTTATCTATCTCTCCATTAATTTGTTCAAGATTTAAGTAATATATATTGAAAGCTATTGTCATTTCTGAAACAATCTCATTGTAACTTTTTGTTGGCATTTCATCGAATTCCATAATTTCTTCAATTGTGGCAGTATTTAAAATTTGTATGATACCATTAAATGTTTTTCTATAATAAGTTGCTATACCTTTATTGAAGTCTAACATAAATATAAATCCTTTATTATCACTATTGTCGTTTATAATGTATCCTGATTCTAGTAAATTAATATAACTACTTTGACAATAACGTAGGATATTTGACCATTCACATTGAATCATATGATGGTTTGATACATCAAAATCCGTAAATATTTTACACTTATCAATATCTGCAGGTTTTGGTTTATTTTTAACCGGTTTAATTTTTTCAAATGCATTTTTAAGTAGCTCTTTTGACTGAAAGTGTTTCATTAAAACATAAATCTCTCTAACCAATACTTGCCAAAGTAAATCAGAATCATAATTTACATACATTATACGTTTTTTTTTACCGATAATATATCCAAATGCACCTGCATTATTCATATTTAATTTAAATAAATATGTTTAAATTTTTATTTAGATTTATAGTTTACATACTATTAAATAGTGTTGTTTGTGGAGGTTCGGCTAACCCGCTTTGATTTCTGTAAGAATGTATGTAATAATAAGGATTAGTATTTGGTGTATTTGATGAAAATTGTTGCGTAGCTCTGCTTTGAGTATACCATTCTGGAGGTGATAAATAAATTTCAGTATTACAACTATCACCATTAACAGCAAATGGGAATGGTTTTTGTATTCCAAGTGGATTATTACAACCGCGCCTGATATGGGCATTATATTGATCATATGATACAGATTGATGGACTTTTTTAGTGTAAGGTATATTCCTCGCCATATTATTAAAATTATGTCTTGTAGATGTATTACCTGGTCTACACAATGCCGGTTTTGAATTAACAATATATCGTTCATATGTACCTAGATTATTTACATCTAAAGTACAAGTATTCGCTGCTGTTTTATTTTGAATGTATTGACTTTGACTAGTATTATCAGTTAGGTTACCTGTATGATTTGGTTGAACCCAAAAGTTCGGGTATTGACCATTATATGCCCATTTATATTTCTTGTGTAACATACCTCTTGTAGATAATACTGATGGTTTAATATATAAGTTCTGTGTAGAAAAAGTATCTACAATAGGCGCATTAAGAATAGGCTGTGATGTAGTATATTTCCCATAATGACCTCCATAACCGACAGGGTTTATTCCCTTATATGGTGTTCCTGATTTTGACATTTTCATATCTTTACCTACACCGCCTTTATTTCTTGTGCCGCCATTTATAGAAAACCCAGCTGAACTTGGGTTTGAAAGAGTTATTTGTAGTCCATTTGTTGAATTACCAAATGGGCCTTGTTGTATCCAAACACCACTTGGAGATATTCCTGAACGTTTTGACCCGTGGTTAATTACAGATTTTCTTTTAAAAGCAGTTAATGACATTATAACATAATGTGAGATTTTAATCAGTAATAGTAAATATAATTTTTATATAAATAGAATACTTCTATTTTTTGGGTCTTCTACTAAACATCTAGATATAAGAGAATATAATTTAGTATTTCTAATATAATTATTGTCTACAAAATCTAGTAATTTATGCGACTTTTTAAATGGGTGATAATTTAAATATTCTTTGTAAAAATTATCATCTGTTAATAAATATAAAAGTAAAAGGGCAAAACTAAAATATGTTGTTTTATAATGAATATATGAAGGTAATATATTAATTTTTAATAATTCAGGAGATAAAAAGAAATCGCTTTGTTTAAATGGAAAACTGATTAAAATATTTTCATTTTGAATTTCACGTAACAATAAACTATTTATAAATATAAATTTGTTTTCATTCACAACAATTATATCTTGTGGATGATAACCTAGTATAGTGTTATTTTCAAATTGTAACAAATATTTTAATTGTAGAGATAATGAATTAACCAATTTTGAAATTTCATTTACACTTATTTTATTACGTCCATATATTTTTTCGTTGGTTTTTTTGTATTGTTCTAATGTTTTTACTGATTCTGCTTTGAATTTTATTATTTTAAATTCCTCTGTTGAATTTACTCCAGTAATAAGTTTTGTTTTGATTATTGAGTTAATTATTATTTTATTTGGATATGAAAAAATAATTTTACATACTGAATTGTCTTTATATTGAATAATTTTAAATAATTCATTCGAATAAATTTCAATCATCATTAAATATATTAAGTATTATACATTTAATAATAAAAATAGATTATAAATAAATATGAAATTAGTTTTAAAAAGGGAAGAAATAGAAAAGAATTATCAATATCAATATAATAATAAAAGTAAAAAAAAGAATACATCAAAACAATATGAAGAAGTTTTAATTGGAAAAAAAATTACAAATTTTAATCAAAAAATAAATTTAACTTTAAAGGATAATTCTATAGAAAATTTAGAAACACATCAACAAATACCACAAGAAAATCATTATAAAATTGATAATATAGTAACAAATACTAATATTAATTTAAATTATAACTTATTAAACGACAAACCCAAACCCATTGTTGTAGATTTACCTTTGAAAAAAATTACACTGCCTATTTATTATGAAAATGACAAATACGATATTACAAATGTAAATAAAAATATAAACACACATATTGAATTAGTAATGACAGATGAAATTATACAAGGATATACTGTGGATTATTTACATAAAAAAAATGTCAAAATAATTAATAATGTATATCAAGAAAAATATAATGAAAATGAAAAAGTTACTGGTTTTGGGGATTTTATTCGTGGGTGCTATTTTATTATAGAATTTTGTAATATTAATCATTTTAAATACAATTTTATTATTAATCATCCTATATCGGAGTTTTTATATAATTTTAAAAAAAAATCTATATTAACCCAATACTTTAATAAAGAAATATTTTCAAATATTAACATTTTTACAGAAAATAATTGGGTTGAAACTGAGTTAGATGCTTGTGATTACATAATAAATTTCAAAAAAGACATTAAAATGAATGATATATTTATAAAATACTTATGCAGACAAACAATTGTAGGAAATCATTTATTTATATACAATATTATGTTTCCTTATGAAGAAGATATAAATATAGATTCAAAAAAATACATTCAAAATTTATTAAAACCAAGTGAAGAAATGGAATTATATATAAATAATGTATTAGATAGTATTGGATTAACTAAAAATTGTTATTCGATTATTCATATACGTTCAGGGGATAGTTATTTAAACAGTGGCAACAAAATATTTCAAGAAAAATATTTGAATATTATTTTTAACGATTTATTTAATCTGATATACTCTAATACTGATATAAATTATTTATTAATATCTGATAATAATGAAATTAAAATATTATTAAAAAATAAGTTACCAAATTTAAACGTTTTGTTTATAAATATAACTCATTTAGGAGAAGGAAATGTTTTAGACAAAAACAAAATTAAAGATACGTTATTGGATTTTTATTTGATGTCTCATTCTAATTCAATAGATTCATTCACTTCTTATATTCACGGTTCTGGTTTTAGTTATTGGTGTGCAAAAACATACGATATACCATATAATTGTAAAGTTATAAAAATGTAAAACAGTCTACTATTTTTACGAAATAGCACTTTCTTCAAGAACTTTTACTCTTTTTTTAAGTTGTTTAATTTCTTTAATCAAAAGTCCTATTAAACCGATGTAGTTAATGTTTTGTAATTCTTTACCATCTTTTGAGCCATTGACAAGATAAGGGTAAACTTCTTGAAGCTCGTGAGCAATTAAACCTATATCTTTGCGATTTGTTAATGTATTATTATATGTTACGGGATTTAAATTGTCAACTATAAAATTTTCATCTAGGGATTGTATATTTTCTTTAACCCGATAATCTGAAATGGCGTTAAAAACTTGTGCTCGAATAGTACCAGACACATCAATAGATGTCGTAAAAATAGGAGGTAATCTTGCTTCACTAATATTTATATAATAACGAGATGACTGAACAACACCAGATGGGTCTGGCAATTGCAGTCTAGTATTTACTTTTAAATTGTTAAAAATACCACTAGTTCCTGTTAGTTGACCGACATTGTTTATATCACTATTCTTAATATTTAAACCATTATCAAAAGATATTTCCCCTTGATTAGTACTAATATATAATTTTCCAGTTAAATTTATACCACTAAAATTACTTGAAAAACCTTGTCCAATATTATTTATAACAGAAAGGTCGTTTGATGAAGTGAAGTTAGTAGAAATTATAGTGCTTGTACCAGAATATTTCAAACCTCCAAATTTTCTAAATGACATTTATATATAAATTTAAAATAAGAATATAAAAAATACTAATTTTTATATATTTTATAAATTAAAAAAAAGAAATTTTATTTGAGTTATTTTTCCTCTTTTTATTTTTTTTATATATTTTATGTGTTTTATGTGTTTTTTTATGTTTTTTTGAAGGTTTATTGTTTTTACGAATTGAAATAGGTGCAAAAAACTCTTCATTTATTAATGGACTTGATATGTGGGTATTTTTATTAGGGTATTGTATATCTTTTTCTGTTAAAACATTTTCGTATTTACTAGGTAGTTCAATTTTATAAATATCATTTTCGGTTAAAACTTTATCATTAAAATCATTATAAATTCTTTCATGTATAGGTCTATCAATACTTGGAACAGTAAGTATTTTTTCTAAATCGTTATTATCAAGATAAATATTATAGTGTTCTTTATTACCATTAACGTTTGTATTAATTTCAATATTTGCATTATTACCATCATAAAGTGAATTCCAATTAATTTCATTGAAATTACTATTATTTTTATTGAAAACAAATGTCCGAGTTGTTCCTATATTTTTAATATAATTATTAAGCATTATTATATTAAAATCATATTATATTTTATATATAAAAATATGAATATTCAATATTCTGACATTAATGATACAAATTATAATTATGATGATATCAATTACAATAATTATAATTATGATGATATCAATTACAATAATTATAATATAGATAGCGAAAGTTATTTGGAAGAAACCCCCGGAAAAATATATCAAAAACAAAAAAGTAAAAAAAAAGTAAAATTTGAAGATATATTATCAAATATGAATTTAATTGTAAATAAAAAAGGACTTCTTGAAAGGGTTGTGAACCCTGATAATTATTATCAATCTTCTATTCAACCCCAATATAATACAAACAATGTAATAAAACAGGAACCAATAGATCCTTCTATTAAAAATAGTTATATTTATAATAAATATTTCAAAGATTATATAGATGTAACAACTACACCGAAAGTTCCTACGCCTAAAACGAGAGAAGAATATTTACAGATATTAGAAGAAGAAAATATGAAAAGAATAAATGAAAAACAACGAATTTCACAAATTAAATCAAAAAAATTATTTCTTACAACAAATGTAGATAATCAAGGAGTAAATATAGGTAATCGAAGAATACAAAGTACTACGCATAATTTGCGTAAGTTTAGTTTTGGATAAATTATATTATTTATAAAATACTTAAAAAGTTCGTATATATTCAGATATAATACATAAAAGTGTGTTATCAGCAAAGTAACAGCAAAATTTATATAAAGATATATTTTACACTTTGTAGCAAGTCCCGACTTTAGCTCATTTGGTAGAGCATTTGACTGTAGTGGTTGTAAATCGTTATCAAATGGTAGCTGGTTCGATTCCAGCAAGTCGGAAATAAGTTAAATAAATATAATAATTATTTATTTAATAAATATTTTACAAAAATGTTAAAATGTTAAAGTGTTAAAATGTTAGTTGTTTATTTTAACAGATTTTTCGCACATAACATCCATATCTATAAGGGAATTTGAAGAATCAGAGTTTCTACTAACTTTTTCTTCATTATCAGATTCAAAATCATTAATGTCATTTACCGATAATTTTAAGTTTTCAAAGTTAGGTTTATTATTACCAAATAACTTGATTACATTAGAAAACGGGTTATTGTTTAAAACTTTTACTTCTTTTTTCTTGAATTCGCCTTTTTCGAGTTTGTCGTATAAATTTTCAGTCAAATGAATGTTTTCTTTCAATAATGTTTTAGCTTTTGAAACAGCATCCCAGATTTTTTTAAATTTTTCTTCTTCATTTCTATGTATTTTTTCTAATTTTTTATTTTCTTTATTTTTCTCTTTTTCTCTTTCTCTTTCTTTTTCATTCATATCTTTAATGTATTTATCTTGTCTACCGTAAGGATCCATTACATCCTCTATAAATGAACTAATTTTTCTAGGGTCTATTATATGTTCCTCTACATTATAACCTAGACAAAACCATCTTCTAAACCAAAACTTTTTGTGAATTTCTGCATTTTCCATTTCTTTTACAAACATATCATCGATAATAGAAAAGGCTGATTTCAAAATTAATAAATTGTTAATATGCCTATCTTTTTCTTTTTGTAATCTTGAAATCTCCAATGCTATATTTTTACAGGAAGATCCTTTGTTTTTCTTTGATTTTAAAACAGCCGTTAAATAGTTTTTATGATTTTTTACTTCTTTTAATGCATTTATTTTACGTTTTCGTATGTCTTCTATTTTTTTAATTATTAGAAATACATTTGTATTGTAAATAATTGAATATTTTGTTCGTATATCTTTTGGTACAATAAATTGGTTAGTTCCCTTAATATCACTAATTTTGTTTTCAATGTCAGTTAATTTTTCCCTCATTTTACTATTGCTAGGATCATAAGAAAACAATAAGGTTTTGCCAGACATAAATTCTACAGAAGTCTGTAATTTATCATATTGATGAGCAGATGTTTTGTGGGCCTCTGATGCTGCATCTAATTTTAAATAGTTAACAACCGCCAATAAAAAAGCAATTATACCATTTACTCCTGATATTAAAAATGCTCCCCAGTAAAAATCTTTTATAATTGCCGCCAATACGGTAGCCGCAGTAGATAACAATATAGAAGGCATCATAAGAAAATTTAAACGAGTTTCGCAGTGATATTTTGATTCCATATAGATTAGCTTTTGGCCGCGCAAATAAGTTGCCAATATATCTAATGCACTTGAATAATACTCATTTTCATCAAAATAGTCATCGTTGATTTCTTTTTCAATTTCTTTATATGTATATTTTTTAAAAGTTGTGATAGTGTTCATGGAAGCATCTCCTATGTTACCAGAAGAATCTGTTACAGTATCACCATTTGAACTTTCTTCTGAAGGTATATAAGGAGAAGGAGATTGAATATATTGATAGCCATTTTGCATACTGTCAATATATATTGGTCTAGACATTTTTATATCACTTAAATCTTGATAACTGTTAGTTCTTTTATTTAATTTAGGTGGTACACATATCTTTGTTTTTTTTTTACTATTATTATTATTATCAGTATTATCATTATCATTATTATTATCAGTATTATCATTATCATTATTATAATGTTCGTTAGTATTAATCTTTATATTCTCATATTGAAATTCGTCTAATGTTTCAAAATTTATGTTTGATTCTTCTATTTTTTCTTGTATAAATTCTTCCTCTTGTTCTTCTACTTCTGGTGGTTTTTTATATTCATCTATATTCTGTTTTTGGTTACTTTTCTTTCTAATTTCATATTTTCTTACAATATATTCTTTATTATTAAAAATAGGAACTATGATAGTATATTTACCATCATTATTATCTTTTTTAAATATAACTTCTATCCATTGAAATGGATAATTATGACTAAATGCGTTGGTTTCTACTTCTTCACCTTCTTGATAAATTACGTCATCCTTATATAAATTCATATATTTTTCGTTAATAAATGTGAGATTTCCGTGACATTCGTCGTCATCAACTTTAATTATAATATATCTATCTTTAACTATATTCATAAATGAATCTTTAATTGACTGTAAAATGCAATTGCATACAAAATGCTGGGTAATAACACGTTCTTCGTCTTCATATGTTTCCCATAAAACTCTCATTTTATACTCGTCTTCTACAATATCATTGCCTTGTTTAACATTACCTAAATTTTCAGAAATTATTCCGTTGAACCATTTCGAACCGCGATGATATATTCCTTTTATCTTTGTCAAGCTATTATTTTCTAATATACTTTCTACTTCACGTATTTCATTCATTATATCTTCCATATAATTAAATAAACAAATTAAAATTTTAACACAATATATAATAAAATGACTAAAACACATAGAAATAGACGAGGTTCGCCTACGAAAGGATGGAAAAAACAAAAACCAGGTTATCACGAAAAAACACTTATGTTAAAAAGATGTGGGAAAAAATGTTTTTTAGGTCCAGCTAAATCATTCCCAATTTGCAGGAAAAATACTTGTAAAGTTAGCAGCAAAGGAGTTTATTCTGCATACATAAGAGCAAGAGAATACAAATACAAAAATATATCTAGGAAAGCTAAAAAACTTCTCGTTGATATGGGTGAAAAACGTTAAAGAAAAAATTGATTTATAGTCATAAAATTATATTTATGAATATAATATAAATACTTAATAATGGTACATCCCTTGTCAAATATAAATTATCAAGAATTTTCTGATAGCGATGAATGGGGCTTTTATATTGATATAGAACAACTGCCAAGTAGATTTCCGAATAATGAATCTATAATTAGAAAGCAATATAACTTAGACAATATATATAATTTCAAACAACAATTTTTGAATAATTATCAAATAGATATTGACGAGAATTTTAACGATATTTATAAAGAAAAAAATATGAAATATTTAATAAAAGTAACTTCAACTACTCTAATAACAGCAGCCATAACTTACGTAGTTTTATTTATTTTGTAGAATATTATTTATTTTGTAGAATATTATTTATTTTGTAGAATATTATTTATATTGTTAATATTATTATATATCATATATTTTTTATAATTATTAATTCCACATTTATTTTTTCCAAATAAATTACCGCAAGGATCAATTGTATACTGAATAATTGGTGTAAAAGAACTTGTTATAGTAGATGGTATAACATTACCTGTATTATTCATTATTACAGGAACTGAGCTTAGGTCTATTGTTGTAATTAAATTAATGTTTAAATTTGTTTTGTCAACAATATTTTTGTTATTATTTTTGTAACTATTGAATGACAATAAATCACTTTCATTTTCAAATTTTATATTAGAATTTTTCTTTAAAGAATTATATAATCTTTGTGATTTTTTATTATTAATATATTCTCCTGCATCTGTTTGGAGTTTAAATACACCAAATGTCTTATTTGCCATATAAATATATATATTATTTAAAATTTACGATGTGTTATTTTAAAATTTACTACGTGTTTATTTTAAAATTTACGATGTGTTTATTTATTACAATATTTTTACATACGTTTTCTCTGTGCTAAATATCCAGCAGCACTTCTTCCAACCATACCAGTATCTGTATGAGGTTTATAAATATTTGTACCTTTACTTATAGTATAACATAAATTATTTGAACAACCATTATATATTTTATTATATGCAAGATTTGTTGTATCAAACAAACTTTTGAAATTAGTGGATTTATGTAAACTACTTGATGGATAAGAAGTTCTACAATTTGTAAACATTATAATATCACTATATAAAATAATATTATAAAGATTTTAATGTCTACCACAAGAATTGCATCCTGGTTTAGTATTATGTATACGCCCAATAATAGGAGAATTTAAAGAACTTCTTAAACTTGTGGGTTGTACAGTAGATATATTTGCTTGATTTATTTGTCTTTGAAGTTGGGGTGAAATAACACTACCATTTGATAAGAACATATTGATTCTAGCCGGCATTTCTATAAATAAGATAAATATTATAATTTATTATGTTATCATTTACTAAATTTTATAAAATATCATTGCATTATGCAATTATATTATATAACTATCTTTAATGATAATTTATATGTAATTCATTTATGCTAACATTTTGCAATATTCCATTTGAAAACTCTATTGTATAAAATCTATTTGGGTTAATAGTTTTTATTATAGCTTCTTTATAGTAATTTTCACCATTTTGTATTGCGTATACATACATTCCAACCGTAAAGTTTACATTACTATTAGGGTATGATACTAATGGTTCATTATAAAGTAAACTATCTTCAATAAAATTTGGGTCTGGTTTTACTGGACAATCGCAACTACTAACAATACTAGTTTTCGTAGTTTTTCCTCCGTAAATTGGATAAGCATTATTAAACTGTATATGATTTCCAAAATTTTTCGGAACTACTCCTTTTCTTAATGGCCCCTTTCCTTTTAAACGATTCAAATATCTATCGTATGAATTATGTTTAATATCACACCCAACACCTCCGGGTGTTTGACAACCAGGTCTACTAGAAGTTACTGAATGATGACGCGTATTTAAACTATTACGAAACCCAGTTGGTATAGTAGACTTTTGCACACTTGGCATATGACGGTCACTCATTTGGTTCCAACACACGCCATAAGTAGAATTATTTGGTGGTGCGTAAGCATTTAATGGGCCTAAATTAGCTGTATATAATGATGCATCAACTCTTACTGTATTTTGAATTAATTTCAACTTTTTATATTGTTTAGATGGGGTATTTGAATTTAAATTTGTATCACAATTTCTCTTTCTGTAAAGATACGGTTGCAAACCTAATAATTTACTTTCAAAATTAATTACGAGCGAGGTCTTTCCATACTGTGCCATTATATATATAAAAAGTGATTATATTATTTTTATTTTAAATTGATATAAAATAACAATAAATTTATTATTTAACACCGGCTATATGAATCAACTTGCAAATGATATTCCAAATAGAATTAAACAACCATCTCAATGTTGCATACATTGTGGTAAGAATTATAAAAAAAGAGTAAATTTAGAAAAGCATTTAACAATTTGTGAATTATTACAAAAAAATAATAGATCCAAAATAACGATAGAAGATGAAGAAATTCCTTCTCAGAGAAAAATGTATCAAATTATACTTGAGTTAGTAAATAAATGCAGTAAATTAGAAGAAAAAATAGAAGATATGAATAAGTGGGTTGTAAAAAAAAAGAAAAAAGTAAATATATTAGAATGGTTAAATACAAATATGGTACCTAATATAAGTTTTAAAGATATTATTGATAAAATTATTGTAAATGATGAAGACGTAAAAAGACTTTTGGATCATTCAATTTACGATGTTTTGAATGAAATATTTGAAAGGTCTATTTACAATTATACAGAAAATGAAAATCCTATATTTGCTTTCGTTCAAAAGGTAAATGTATTTTATGTATATGATTATGCGTCTATAAATATGAATATGAATTCACACGTTTTAGATAATTCTTATAAAATTTGGATGGAATTAACTAGGGAACAATTAATTAAATTTTTGAACAGAGTTCATATTAAAATAATGAAATCATTTTATGATTGGAAAAAAACAAAAACGAATGAAATTAAATGTGATGACCACTTTGCTATACTATGCGACAAAACATTAGTAAAAATAATGAGCTGTGAGTTACAACAAGAGTCCATACTGAGTAAAATTAAAAATGCAATGTATGGAAGAATGAAGAAAGATATGAAGACATTAATAGAGTATGAGTTTGAATTTTAAAAATTATTTATTAATTCGTAATATTTAAAACACTTATCATTATTATGTAAAGGTAATAAACTAAACAATAAACTTTTGGTTATTAGCTTCATATTATTAAAGTCATTGTTACTATATAAATTTAAAAAAAATGTTTCAAAAACTTCCTTCATTTTGTTTGAATAGTTTTCACTTACATTTTTATCTAATAATATACTATCATAACCAATTAACGATTGATACAGTTTTGCCCAATCATACATTTCATCGCCATAAATTGTCAATTTTTTACCAATTTTCCCGCGCATATCAATAAACTTAATTTTCCCATAATTATTTACAATGATATTTGTAAAAACAGGATCACCATGAATTATGGTTTTTTTACCTTTATTTCCATTTTCATATACAAATAATTCATTCAATAAACTTTCATATAATTCTTTACTATTTTTAAATTTTGAATAGTCATATGTTTCATAACGTTGGCGTAGTTTATTTGAATAATTATCGTAAATATTAATTTCATCATTATTATTTTCAACATTTTTTGTATTATGTAAAATATTTATTGAGTTCATTACATCAATCAAGGTATTTTCTTTTAATAATTCTGATAAATATAAATTAGACAAAACCAAACCGGTGACCTTTTCAATTTTAAACCATTTACTATCTTCACTTGAATCAATAAATAATGGGAAAAAATCTTTTAAAGAAATCGGTATATTTTTATAATAGTAAATTTCACCCGATAAATCATCAGATTTTTTGGTGATTACGTTCATAACATTATTTTCTATGGTATTAAAACTGCGTGGCTCAATGTTTTCTATATAAAACCCTAATTCTTTTTCAATATTGTCAAAACAATTCACAGCTAAATCATCAATATACACATCTGCTTGAGGTTTACCAAAATAAATTTCATCAAATGGAATATCAAATGATTCTAATGTTTCAAAAGTAATTTTACCTATATTTGATAATACTTTTCCAATATTTCCATTACATGTTTTCATTCTTCTGGCAGTATAAATAATAATAGTGTGATTCAATGATTTTAAATATTTCAATAATTGTATGTTTTTATGAATAGGTTCTACAGTACTATAATCATTTTTAATTTTTGGAAACGTAACTAGCGTATTATCTAAATCAAAACATATTCTTAGCTTTTGGATTTTCAAATTTTGGATTTTTTGAAAATTGTTATAAAATAATTTTAATTGAATTGGAGTTCCCAAACAATGGTAATTATCACTGTTAATTATCGAATAATTAAATGGTATATTATTTTTTAACATCTCTTTTATAACAGTTGATGTATAATATTCGTTTTTTTGTCTAATATTATTATCTAACACTATTTGTGTATAGTTCAATAATTCTTTATATGATTGAAATCCATACGCACCTGTACAAGCATAATTTGAAATTTTAACTTTTTCAATAATATCTGTAACATTAATATTATCATTTGTTTTTATATACGAATAAATAGGGTTATCATTTAATTCTTCAAAAGTTATTATTTTATTTTTACCGTCCCATATTTTTATAATATCGATTGTGTAAAAGTTATCACCGTCTAAACATAATATAGGGATATCTTCACAATTAAATGTTTTTAAGGCCTTATTTATTGTTTCTGCAGCACCTTCCGTATTAGTATTTAATTTATAAAATTTAAATCTAATATTCGGAAAATCTTTTGTTAATTGATCTTCAAAATTATATTCAAAATATTCCTTATTATATGGAATAGAAACAAAATCTATATTATTCGTATTAAAATTCAGGTTATCCAATAAATAATATAAAATAGGTTTTCCTAATATATTAATAAGTGCTTTAGGTTTCTTATATCCATTTTGTTTAAATCTCTCACCAATACCGCCTAATGGTATTATAATAATCATTAATATTATTATACATTATCCTTTATTTGGTTTATTTTATTTATTATATTAGATATTTTCCAAATAATTTTCTGAAAGTATTTATTTGTTGAATAATATAATAAATTTACACATAAATAAAACTAGGTTCGGCAGCAATACCACATACACCAATATCATTTGTAGAAGAAGTTCTTTGGATACGAACATAACCCTTCTCACCCCAAGAAGTTCCCCAAGAATTTCGTACTTTCCAATAATCAATACCATTCTCTGAACCATAACCAATAATTTCTACTGCGTGGTCTAACTGTGTCCCGCATTTGATTTCATCTGTTAATATACCACTTGAATATGACTGAAAATAACGAGTATCTGCTTCAATAGCAATCACTACCGGTTGATATGAAACCGCACTTTTTAAAGATACTTGATCATTGGGTCTAACATCAAAACATCCAGAAAATTTAACACCTGCATCAATACATTTTTCACATGGTCCCGCTTTTTTTGTAGTCCCAGATGTATATGGATAAGAGGTTTCTGAACATTGACCATAGTTTACCATATATTTTAGTGCTGAATCTGGGTTACCTCCATTGCAACCCATATTAAAATAACCAATGCCTGTAGCACAGTCTACTAAATATTCTTCAGATAAATCTAACAATTTACCCGTAGAAATAGCCCAAACACTTTCTGCATTTGATGTTGTTGCAAAAGCCCAACAAGACCCACATTGCCCCTGGTCACGAACAGAATTCACTACACCCTTTGTTGTCCAATCAATAGAATCAGGCAAGTCACTATCTTCACTAGAAAAGATAGTGCAACCGAAAGACTGTACCTTCTTATAACCGGTGACATATTTATCCCTAAATTCTTCTTGTGTTAAATCAGTAAATTGATTAATTCCCATAGTGTAATTTTGTGTATGGTCTAAATTATGCAAAATTATATTACGAACATTGGAACGAAATATTTGAAATCTTCCCTCTAAATCTTCCATAGAATCATATTTTTTATTAAATTTATCTTGAAATAATGTAAACTGTTTCCATTCATCTTCTTCAACTAAAAACGTAGATAAACTACTACCACGAAGAGATCTAAAGGATGCATTCACATATAAAAAATAAAAAGATACTGCAAAAACCAAACCAAACATTTCTATATAGTTGACAAAGAGAAAGTTTTATTATGTTTTAAATATAAATATAATACAATACGTATACTAAAAAGCGAGTTTCACAAAATCTATTTAACATTATAAACAAATTCAAATATATATAAAGAATTAATTTTATATGATACTATGATTATTAGAAATAATTTTAAAAAACACAGCTTTCGTCATTTAATTTCAAGAAGTATTTTTAATTATAAAGACCCATTTCTATTAGAAAAACAATTAACAGATGATGAAAAATATATTAAGGAGGTTGCACATAATTTTTCAAAAGATAATTTATTGCCTCAGGTGATTTCCTCCTTTAGAAATGAACATTTTGATAAAAATATAATGAAAAAAATGGGAAGCATTGGTTTATTAGGTCCAACAATAAATGGTTACGGATGTGCTGGAGTAAATTACGTTTCATATGGTTTAATTATGAGAGAAATCGAAAGAATTGATAGTGGTTATAGAAGTTGTGCTAGTGTTCAATCTTCTTTAGTTATGTTTCCTATATATAAATTTGGTTCACAAGAACAAAAAGATAGGTTCTTACCTGAACTATCAAAAGGTAATATGATTGGTTGCTTTGGATTAACAGAGCCAGACCACGGAAGCGATCCTTCTGGAATGAAAACAAGGGCTGTTTTTAAAGATGGGAATTATATTTTAAATGGTAGTAAAAATTGGATTACAAATTCTCCGATAGCAGACGTTTTTATAATTTGGGCAAAAGATGAAAACAATGATATAAGAGGTTTTATATTAGAAAAAGAAATGAAAGGAGTTACGTGCCCTAAAATTGAAGGTAAATTTTCATTGCGAACATCAAATACTGGTATGATTTTTATGGATAACGTTATAGTTCCAAAAGAAAATATGCTTCCTGGAGTTAAAGGGTTAAAAGGACCTTTATCGTGTCTTAATAATGCTAGATATGGTATATCTTGGGGTGTTCTTGGAGCTGCAGAGGATTGTTATTTGAGAGCAAGAGAATATAGTTTGGATAGAAAACAATTTAATCGACCACTTGCCGCAAATCAAATAGTTCAATTAAAACTTACAGAAATGTTATCAGAAATAACACTTGGGCTTCAAGCATCATTAAGAATTGGACGATTGTTAGATGAAAATATATCCATTCCAGAGAATGTTTCTATTATAAAAAGAAATAATTGTTTAAAATCATTACATATTGCTAGAAATGCTAGAGATATGTTAGGTGGTAATGGCATATCAGATGAATATCATATAATAAGACATATGTTGAATCTTGAAGCAGTAAATACATATGAAGGAACACAAGACATTCACGCATTAATTATTGGAAAAGGAATAACACAAATTTCATCTTTCACGTGATTAATTGTATAAAAAATACATAATATAGTAATAAACAATATTATGTATATAAAACCATTTTTATAATATAAAACCTTTTATTTACATTATCTTCAATTACCGAAATAGAATAACATTTTTTATAAAAACTTTTCTTTGAATTCGTGTAATTCCATAATAAGAATACCAATTCTTCTAGCTTCAACCAGTTTTCCAGTATCATCGTCTTTGTTTTTCACTATAACAATACTAGTGTTTTTTGAAACACTTGTGCCAATTTTTGCCCCCATATTTGTAATTTTATCTTGAATAGACGCATCTCTAAACCCTGTAATCACAATTGTTTTTCCAAATAAAGGATTGTTTGGGTTAATGCTAATAGTCTTTGATGTTTTACTATTATTAATTTCATTATCATTAGATTCATTTATTTTTGAAATTAATCCTGATTCCTTCATAAAGGAAATAAATTGTGGGATTTTTTCTACAAAAGATTGCGCGGTCTTTTCAGCCATCCCTTTGATAGAAGAGATTCTCAAGATTTTTTGTACATTTGTATCTTTTGATAACAATACTTCAGGATAAGACTCCATAATAATTTCTATTTTCTTATCACTAAACCCTCTTCCGAAAATATTCGTTGCGGACATAATAGTTATTAGAGTCGCTTCTTGTAATCTCTCTTTAATACCATTGAATAATTTATTAGCAGTCTTTTCTTGGAAACCTTGCACTTGCAGAAAATCAATTATTTCCATTCTTACTATTTTAGGAATCGTATCAAACCCTGACTGAATCATTCTTGTAATATTTCCAGAACCTAGACCTTCTACCCCTATACCTTTGAAGAAACCAGTAATCACTTTTTCCTTGACGGTTTCATCCATAGTAGCATCCTCCAATAATATGTCAATATGTGTATCATTCCACTTATAGGGTACCGATGGCATTTTAGGTTCACTCGCTGGAACTCTAACCTTTCTTATATGAGGTATGACATCACCGCTTCTAATTAATTCAATAACTGCACCTATACCTACTTTATTATCATAAATAAATGACCCATTAAATCCAGTAGCATATTCGATGCATACTCCTCCTAATTGTATTGGTTCTATCTGAACCCTCGGTTTTAAATAACCGTCTTTGCTAGGTGTCCAAATAACATCAACGACCTTTGCTTCTGCAATTTGTTCTGTTAATACCATTTTAAAGGCAAACGCGAAATCGGGATTACCTATTTTTCTCTCATAAGTAGCATCATTTGTAACAATAACCCCATCTATTTCATATATATAATTTTTACGCCAATCCATCAAAATATGTGAAAGTAATTCGTTCGTTAATTTTGTTTCGGTTTTATACATTACTGTATTCACCTTCATTTTTGTTAGTAACTTTAATTGTTCAGAAGGTTTTAAAACTGGCTTTATCACTTCATATGCAACAAAATCTAAATCTTTGATGATGGTTTCATTTATAGATTTTTGATTAATTATTCCAGCTACCATATTTCTAGGGTTTGCAAAGATTGTTTTGTATTTTGTTTCGAAAAGAGGTTTCGATATAATAAATTCACCTCGTATGACAATATCTTTTTCTTTTGGAAGGTCTAAATACGGGATAATATGACTAATGTCTTGTCCTATTTTTCCATCTCCTCTTGTGTAGAGTTTTGGAGTAGAATTTTCTGTTGTATAAAGACCACTTACACCATCCAATTTGCAAGACAATACATAAGGTCCTTTATACTTAACCGACCAACTTATTAATGCATTTGTATCAGGCTTAATTTTGTCCATAGAACCCATCGAATATGGCAATAGTACTTTATTTCTCTCAACAGGTGCACCTACTTGATGTATTAATTTGTTTGATGGATATTTTTTATCAAAATACTCTTGCATTATGTCGTATTCATTATCTGTTAAAAGAGGCCCTTGGTTATAATAAGCCTTATTTGCTTCATTCAAAATTTCTGCAATTTGTTTTTCATTTAATTTATCTATAATAGTAATGCCATTTTTCTTGAATTTCGTAATAATATCTAGAATATCTGTATTTTTATTGCTTTTAATTATATTGGATTTTTTTTGAATTTGATTTTTTGCTTTTTTTTCCAATAATATAGAATCTTTTTCAGAATCATCACTTTCAAAAGACATTTTATGATTTGTCATAGTTTGTTGTTTAGATTTTATTACAACTGCTCTTCCATCAATCCTTTCTTCTGGTTTTTTATATTCCATATCTAGATAATCAAAAATATCCTTTTCACTAGTAAAGATATGATTTACTTTCCCTCCCTTCTTTTTTCCATCTTCTATCAAATTATATAACCCGTGTTCGTTCATAGTAACACCTTTTTGAAGGGCAATGTTTCGCATTACAGTATTGAAAATTTTACTTCCAGTGAAATATAATATAGCGAAAGGAAATTCTTCTAGACTAGTATACAAGAAATCAACTCTACGAACAGAGTCTGAAGAAGAAATCTTTGCCATAACTAGACACTTGGTAGCCCCCCTCGAGAGAATTTCTAATATAATATTATTTTTAATTAACTCTTCGATAAAATGTATAAATACATTTGGCGTTTCGCTTGTAATGATAACATCAATATCTCCTGAATTTTCTGAACCACGACGGTACGAACCTACGATTTCAAAATGACACGTGTTTTTTGTCGAAACTTTTTGGAAAGTGTTTGCAAAAATACTTTTGTATTGGTCTATTTCAGATCGAGGAATACGCTTTAATACATCTTCGTAATAGTGCAGCCCTACTTTTTGAATATCATTTAACATATGTTGATTTTGACGAAGCTGGGAAATACTCGTAATACCATTCTCAACAAGTTCAACTGCCTTTTTGGGTCCGATACCATAAATTTCAGATAATATATTTGCAGGATTATTCTTCTCTCTTTCTATAATGGAAAGTGTTCCTGTTTTCACATACTCTTCCAATTTTTCCATAATGGTTGAACCTATACCAGGGAGTCCTTTCAAATCGATAGGATTTAATATATCGTATTGATAAGACATAATTGTTTCCTGGGCTTTTTGATAGGCTCGCGATCGAAATGGCTCGCCCTTTTTCAACATTATATTGGCGAGCTCTTCAAGAACCCCAATAAGTTTTTCATTTAAGCGATTACTATTATTATTGATTTTAGACATTTGTTAAATTATGTGAATATCTTTAAATGTATTATATTGTTCTAATAAAAATAATATTCAATTTTTATTTTTATTTGTTTTATACCAGTAAAAACTTCAATCTCATAAGACAGTCTGTCAATTAGAGAAAATTACAAAAAAAAATTGAATAAAATATTTGATGTGTTTATTAGCATAAAATTAGTAATAATGACTACAATTATGAATATTCAATCACAAAATGCTGTATCCCCGCTTCTTAGGCTTATACATCCAGAGTTACTGGAGGATGATAGTAATTTTATTACAAATATTACTGATTCACCCGCGGAATTAGAAAATATAAATTTACTATTAGATGATAAAGAACATTTAAAGGCTCAAGTAGAGAAAGATAAAACAAAAACAATAGTGCCGCCCACTTTTGAATACATAAAAGATAGATATTCTAGAGAGATGTTGTTAAATGCGTGGGAGGCAATTAATTTTACTGAAATGTGGGGTTTTGTTAAACAAGATATTGAAAGTTTTACTTGGTCAAGTGAACCAGAAGTTACAATAATAATGGATAAAATGGTCAGTTTAGGTTATAGAGGACATTCTGGAGCTTCTTTTGGATGTACTATGAGAGCAATGCAATATTTGGCACAAAATGGGGAGGAAAAATTTAAAGAACAATATATTTAAAATTTAATTAGAAAGTGGTAAATTATGGTTTTTATAAAAAATAAAAGAAAAAAGGTATTAGCAAATGCCTCACTTTTTTATTTAATTAATTACAAATTATATTTCAATTACAAAACAAAATAACAAAAACGTTTTACCGGGCCTTGTCCTTTAATCATTGTGTAACTTCTGAAACGCGTCTTGTAGAGCTTGTGCACGTATGGTTTCTGCGTAGTATGCAGTGTTTGTTTGAATTAATTGAGCTCTTAATCCGGCATTTTCTTGTTCAATCGCTCGAATGTACCTCGCATCAATGCTGACTAAAGTGCTATCTTGTTCTTGCATATGAGTTTCGCATTCCTCCATTTCTTCCATCATTTGATGATAATCTGCGTCTTCTTCTTGCAAATCTGCTGCAGCTTCGAAATAATCTCCCAAGTTCACCGGGTTGGGTAATTTAGTAGAGATGCTACTAGTAGTATTTTTCACTGGAGCGCGTAGAAACTGTAACAAGTTGGCGGTTTTTTGTAGATTTATGTTTGTAGGAGTAAAAGGTGCTGGATTGTCTCCCGTAATATTTATGCGCTGCTTGCGACTCCCTGGAAGAGTTTTTGAAGCCTTATTTTCCAGAACAATCCAATACCAAGGATCATCATATACCAGACGCGCTTCCATATCTGGGTTGATAACCCGTTGCTGGAAATTGAAGGCTGCAGCAGTGTTGAACCAGAATTCAAAATGAATATAGGCCGCATTGAAAGGCTTACCATCCTTTCCCATTTTAGACACAAAATCAATATTATTAACTCGACCAATGTTGAGAAAGTCGAACACATTGGCAATATATTCCTTGCTAAAATTAGCAAACACGTGTGGAATGTAGAGGCTCACGTTTTGGATAGCGTTTGACATTTTGATAGCTTTATGCGTTGGTTGTTTGTATATAACTTGTTATTTATTATTATTTAAAAAGTAATTCAATTTTTTTAAATAATAGTCTAACATAAGAATACTAAAATTTTATAAATGTTAAAAGGACTAATGATAACACGTAAAACTATTGTTTACTTTATTATCTGGTATAGGTGGTGGAAATGATACAGAATATTTTATAATTTCACTATTTTGTGGTATAGGTATTGGTAGTGAATAAGAATATTTTTTGTTTATTTTGTCATATTTGTCATCTGCATCATTATTTTTATTTCTGTGGGTGTTTTTACTGAAAATAGTGTATTTCTTTTCATTATCCTTCATAATTTGCAACATCTCTTGATATATATTCCTATCTTCGTAGGTGGGTTTCTTAACTGCGTAATTAGTTTCATAAGTTTCATTATTATTCATTGTTTCTATATTTGTTCTATCTTCATCGACAACAAAGATACCAATTATGACAATCACTGAAATCAAACTCAAAAACTTGATTATCATCTTCATTATTAGAAAAGATTTCGTTAATTACATTTGATTTCGATAAATTGAAAAAATTATTTTGATAATTATTCATACTTATATTTATAATAGAATACTTTATTTTTAAATTATTTATATTTTTTCATTATAAATTTATAGTTAAAATAAAATTTGTTTGAAAAATAAAATAATTGAAATGTTTTTTGCAGATATATAAAAGTCAAACTATATAACCATATTAAGTATCTTTAAGAAATTTCAAAGCTATAAATTTAAAAATGTCAAATAATATCGAATGCCCTATTTGTATGGATGATATTGAGATGACTAAGAATTGCGTAACGACAGAGTGTGGGCACTGTTTTCACGCGAGTTGCTTAATGCGTAATTCTGCCTTAAATGGGTTTAGTTGCCCTTGTTGTCGTGCAGTAATGGCTGAAGAGGAGGAAGATGAGGAAGAATATCAAGAAGAGGTATCGGAAGTATCTGATGATGACGAAGAGCAAGAAGAAATGTTTAACGAACGCGCATTGAGAGGGTTCCGTTTCTTCTTTAACAACTTGTCTGGAGTTCGTCACAGACGAGAAGATATAGAAATGGAGCAAGAAGAAGAACAGGAAAGAAACTCGAAGCCCAACGCAGCTTTTATTGTAAACAAGCTAGTTGAGCAGGGTATTACATTAGAACACTTTGTCAAGGCATTTCTCAAGGATCACGAAAAATACGATGAAGAAGAAGAAGAATTTATGCGAATGGATGATGATTTATTTGAAAAAATTAACATCATTGTTTCCAATTACATTCCAGAACAGGTCGATGTAATTATGCCAGTTGTTGCCGTTGCATCAGAAGCTACAGAACAAGAGGACCCGAAAGACTACCCCAATGTTACTGTTCGCAGAAGGGTTATGATGCACGTATAAATTTGTATTTTGTATTTTATATTTTATATTTGTAATGTGATAAATTTATAATTAACAACCTTTTTTCTTGATTATTTTTATTTAGAAAACCCCCTTTACCATAAATAAAAAATATTTTATATTTATATAAATGGCAGGTCAATCAAAGAAGAGATGTAAAAGTGGAACTCGTAAATGTGGTACAGCTTGTAGAAAATATAAAGGCCTTAGCGCTGTTAATAAACGATGTAGCAAAGGTACCCGTCGTTGCCCACGTAAGGTAGGACGTTGCTTTTCCAAAAAAGCTAGAACTACAAGAAAGAGAAGATACGGCCGTTATTAAAGTTACACTGGGCTGATAATTATTAATAAAATTGATTTAATAATTATCTATGTTTACTTTTATAAATACAAATATAAATATAAATACAAATATGACAGAAAACATCAATTTTGATTTCGAATCTTTAAATATGAAAATTCCTAACTTGATTACAAATTATCCAAAAGAAAAACAAAGTGAAATTTATGAATATTTAAGCGAATTAGATTCTCATAATAGAAAGGCTTATGAAATTGCATTAGAACATTTAGGTACTTCTTTTAATATTTGCAGAAGTAATGGGTTTATTTTATGGAAAAAAACAAAAGAAAAGAAATAAACGAAATTACTTTAAATAGCAAATCTTACTCTTTTTGTTTTAAGTTTTCTTTTAAAGAGCCCTCGCTTTGTTTTTCGTCCTCCAATGGGTTTATTATTCGTTAATGGTAAAGATACAGGTAAAGGATTTTCGAACGAATTGATTGATTTATTCGTTCGATTTACAATTTGTTGTGCCATTTTTTTCTTTTCTTGTAATTCGTGCACTCCTTCTTCAATATTTTTACTAGTTTCTTCTACCACTTTAGAAACTGTAGATGCTGCTTGGGATGCTGCTTCTACCACATCACCTGCTGCAGCGGAAGCATCATTTATCATTTTTCCTACTTCAATTACTGCCCCAGCACCAGGCACCGCCGCCAAAGCATCTGTCCCGACTTTAATTGCGCCAGATATTGCACCAGAAGCAGCTTTTGTTCCCGATTCACTTAATTCATCAATTGCTTTATTTAAAGGTTTGTCTATTGCATTTATGGCAATTTCAGCATAGTCTGCCACATTTTCTATTGCCTTTGATGCTTCTTCTTTTATTTCAGGACTACTAATTTTATCATTAAAATTTTCTAATAGTTTCTCACCTATTGCTGCGGTTTCTATTGCAGTTTCATTAAGTGTTTCACCTACCTTTGGTGATTGCAACACATCGTTAATATTGTTAATTATAGCTGAACTACCCTTATCTACTACATTTACAATATTAGAACCGATAGTTTTCGCACCAGAAATAACTCCAGATGCAAGACTATTAATTTCATTTATTTTTGAATCGGTTATTTCTGTATTTGAAATGCCAGGAACAATATCATTTTCACCGTTATTCGTATTAATTTGGTCTGGTTGTTTAATTGATTGAAGACCTAACATACGCAAACCCTTGTCCTTTACATATTCTGTTGCTTTGCCGCTATATTGAGATATTTTATTTCCTACCAAATCGAACACACCAGAACCTCCGTATATTTTTTTATTTTTTTGAGTAATTATTCTCCCTTTATACTTATCATTTACTTTATGTTTATCTTTTGTTTTATATTTTTTGGTTTGTTTGTTTCTTTTGTTCATACTTATATTATAATAAGAATTTTAATTTACATATTATTACTTATTACCAATATAAATAACTTTTTACAATAAATTATTTATATTTTTATTAGTGTTTATCATTTTATCATTTTATCATTTTATCATTTTGTTTGTTTCATTCTCTTAAAATCTGCAAAAGTCATTGACAGTTTTTTATCAAATACTTTTCTTTCAACCTTTTTAATAAAACTAAAATTTGCGATTTTTCCTTCGTATGTATATCTATTTGCATTTTCTTTTAGTAATATTTTTTCATTTTCTTGCTTTTCCGTTAATTTTGTATTTGGTAGACTATTCTTTGGTGGTGCTGATTTATTTACAAATCCCTTACCAGAATTATAGTTTTTAAATTTTGCAAAAACATTTTGTTTCTTTTCGTTCATCTTATTACCCTGATTTTCTTGTTCTTTTCTTTTTTTATCTTCTTCATCCTTTCTTTCCTTTTCCCATTTTTCTTCTGCTATTTTTAACTCATATTCCATATCAACAAAAATAGGTCTACACCAAAATTGTTTAATGTACTTTCTAGCTACAACTTCTAAATATCTATACGGAATTGTGTTATCACTATAAAATTTAAATGTTTCACGAACATTATCATATAACATCAATACATTTCCTAATGGGGTACACTCAATAACAAAACAATTTTGTAATTTTTCTAAGCGTTTATCTATAATAAATTTTTTTGATTTATCTTGCGCATCCTTCTTGTTTTTTTCTATACACTCTAATGATTCATAATAGTTTTTTATATCATATAATTGAGCATATAATTTAGTCATTTTATTTGAAACATTCATTATTATTTCTTCTTTAGTTATTCCTAGAATAATATCTTCATCATCATAGTCATCATTAGAAAGAAAATGGTTATCTTGTATTTTTTCATATTTTTTAAGTACGTTCTCTAATTTATTTAATTCGGACTGAATTTCTTGTATTTTATTAAGGTAGGAATCGTTAATTTCTTTTAAAATTTCATCATATTTTTGCTTTTTTAATTCTTCCTCCTTTTCATTAAATTTAAATTCTTTATCCATATTTCTAATTTGTACCAAATATTTGTCTTCGTATTTTATAGGGAGTTTTGTTGTGTTTTCATCATTATTAGTATCAAGTTTTTTTTCTTCATTATTTTCATCGTGTTTACTCTTAAGTTTAAAAATTTCAGGGCTAATTATATTATTGCAATAAGTGAAAAAATCTTCTATTTTATTATAATAATTATTAATTAATAACAAAACGTTGTATGTAGGTAGATAATTACTAAAATACCATATTACAAATAAAGTTAAAAAAAAAGATTCTTTATCCATATTATATTTTAACTAAATTTTAGTTTTAAATTGTTTCAGAATTATTTGAAATTTGTAATTTTCTCTCTAAAAACAAGTCTTTTACTTCAACAGATAGATCTGGTAGTTCTATTAATTCATAGTTTTTTTCTTCTGCATCTGGGTGCAAACGTACTAGGAACAAATCTTTCACTATTTTTCCGTATTTTTCCTCAATTATTGTTTTGTATGTATTTAATTGCAATGCATAATGCCAGAAATTAGAATCAGGTAAATGGCAAATTTGAGGTGAAATGGCAAATTTATTAAAGTTATTTATACGTGTAATATTTTTCGATCTTTTCCAATCATAAATAGAAAGAGTACCATCTGTGTTTTCATATACCATATCTATAGAGCCGGAAATTTTTACATCTTCATTATAGACTAACCATTCGGTCCTATAGGGCTTTAAATTAGGGTAATCTTTGATAAAATTGATAAAATATTGCCATTCTAAAGCTTTTGTTGAATGATTATCTTTATGAATTGACATATAATTTTCATATAATTCTTTATTTGTATAATGGAAATAAAAGGATGGATCATTATTAAAACATTCAATTTCAAAATGCAGGTCAGTACCAGCTCCTGCAACGGCATTTTTATTTGACTCCCATAACGCTTTAATATCATCTGGTGTAAGCCCCCAGTATCTATGACCCTCTTTCCAACCTCTTCCTTTCATCATTGATAATATAATTTCATCTGCATTAAATTGCGGGAAATGTTTATGAATCCACGTAGTAACTGAAGTGTATTTTATTTCTGGTTCGGTTAAAATAATATATTTATGGTCTTTTTCAAAAAATTGTATGTTTTTGTCACGATGGTGTTCATATTTTGTATTTAATACGTTATGTAGGATTGGTTTCATAATAAGTAAATATGTACAATTATTTATTATGTGTTATTTTGTGTCAATTTTATTTATAGATTATTACATTATTAGTTTATTTATTTTCAATAATATCTAATCTTTCTTTCAATTCTTTCATTTGTTTATCATAGTCTTCATTTTTTTTATATTGCTCTTTAAATATATTTATTATTTTTTTAAGGTCTTTTATTTCTTTTATCAATACTGGAATAAGACCTGTATAATTTACTGATTGCATTTCTTTTCCATCTTTTGTGCCACTTACTAAATAGGGGTATACTTCTTGAATCTCGTGCGCGATAAACCCTATATCTTGGTTGTTTGTTATAATATTTTTATAAGTAATCGGATTTAATCGATCTACTATAAAATTTTCATCTAGGTTTTGTATGTTTGTTTTAATACGATAATCAGAGTTTGTAGATATATTTGTTGCATTTATATATCCAAAGGTACCAGTGCCGGCAGTTAGATTAGCATAGGATGCATCAGTACCAATAACTGGATTTGGTGTTCCTCCATTTACTGATAGGTAACTAAACTTACCTGTTACACCTATTAATTCACCTGTTATATTAGTATTTGTATTTATATTTGTAGTTCCATTTGATATATTAGTATTACCAACTATATTTGTTGTTGTATAACTATTTGTGTTAAAATTGAGTAAATAAATATAAGAACCATTCGCTGCAATCGCTGCAATTAAAGAATCTGATGTTAAATAAATACTTGATAAATTTAATGTTACAGGAATACCCGTATTTATAGTTAATAATCCCCAATTTGTTCCATAATTTGAGGAATAGTATATAAATCCAATATTTGCATTTGTTGTAAAGTAGTTTGTCGTACCGCAGCAAGCGATAGCAAATTGGCCAGTATAAGATATACTAATTGAGCTAAATTTTACTGTGGTTATATTTGAAACTTTCCAGCTCATTCCATAATCATTTGAAAAATAAATACCACCGCCACCTCCAATTGCTAATTGAACATCTCCTAAATAATTCATAACTACTTGTAGAAATACACTACCGCCTGTGGTTAAATTTGCATTTGTTATTATACTATAATTTGGTGTACTACCTGAATTGAAATTTCCTGATACCCAAACAGAATAATTTGTATTAAATACTGCACCAAAAATTGAACCATTATTATTTGTTGCGATATATGTTGGATAACCAGTTGTACCGAAATATGATGGTCCAGACCAACTAGATGTATATGTATAGAATGCTGGTTGGCTTTGACCAGTTGTAGCCCCTGTTAAATGTGTGAATGCACGTGTTCCATCTCTACTAATACACGCCATATTATGCTGTGAATTAATTAGAGTAACTGTTACCGTGGAAGTTGTTATAATTGAAGGATTCGTGTAGTAAACATTGTTATAGTCACAAAAAAGCAATTTTGTACCGTCTGATGAAATTGATAAACTAGTTAAAACGCCAACCGGATTTCCATTATAGAACGGCGTTACATAACTAAGAAAATTTCCATTTTTTATATATAATTTGTTATTATAACTAATGTTATTGCTAATTGCAACTGTTATATAACCTGACGTAACGACTTGTGACCAAGAGTCAATAACCCCATAATTAGTTGCGATGGTACTTGTTATCGCACTTCCAATATATGAATTTTTGTTTACATATAAATTGGATACTATTGCATCATTAGATATTATTGATTTTTCAACAATAAAATTATTTCGTATTGTTGTATCAGTTATGTTATTTATATTAAGTATTCCGTTTACATTTAATGTTCCGTATATGTTAGTATTACCATTTATATTTGCGTTTGTAGAAACGTTTGTCGATATGAATGAATATAATATCCGTTGAGTTGTTTCAAAAATAATGACTAGTGAACCATCAGGAGATATTGTTGTATATGAAAAATTTAACCCATCCATTGATTTTAATATATACCAGCTACTGACATTGTAAATACTATTTGAATAATAAATTATACCATCGCTAGTAGACGCAATGCCGCAATTGTTATTTGTACTAATACTAACAGAAGTAAATGTAGTACCACTTATACATTTTTGCCAGGTTTGGCCAGAATTTGATACAGAAACGTATAATCCAAAGTTCGTGATTGCTAACAAAGTTTTTCCATCATAATTTATAACTACTTGTTTAATAACTTCGCCATTGTTGCTGGTAAAAGAATATGTGATATTTGGATAATTTGGTATTATATTCCCCTGTATGTTTGCTAAAAACCCCGTCCAACCATAATAAGTATTACCATAGGGAAAAAATGTACCAAAAACATCTCCCGTATAACTAGAAATAATACTTGAAACCGGACTTGAAGCTCCATTGCTTATTGTAAGACCGGCTCCGTATATATTTTTATACCCATTTGTTGAATAAGTATATACCACTATTCGAGCATTATTTGCATTGTTAATAAATATGATATTTCCATCACCTGAAATTTCTATTTGGTTGTTAGTTGAAGTTATAGGTGTTGGAGTTGATGTAACGTCCATAACATTTATTAATGATGATACATTTGAGTTTGTTGCGCTGGATAATTTATATGTACCATTAAGTAATTCATTTACTAATATATATCCTGCATAAGTGGTACGCATATTTTTTATATTCCCTGAAGACGGTATAGGATATTGATGATATGCAAAGTTAAAACTATTTGTAATATTGCTATAGGTAACATCCCATATATATATATTTGACGAACCAGATATTATACCAGATATGGTAAATTTAATTAACCCAGATGAAGTTATATTGTAATTTATAATTTGTATATTTGTTAATGGAAGAGAATTCGAATTATAAGAGCCATCAACAATGGATGAAACAATATTTCCTATATTAACATTGTCTGTAAAAGATATTCCTCCTGTAATACCGCTTACATAATTCCATACATTACTACCTGTAGGACCTGTCACCCCCATTAAACCTGTAAAGCCCGTTGGGCCTGTTGGGCCTGTTGGTCCGGTTGTACCAGTAAATCCTGTTACCCCCATTAAACCTGTAAAGCCAGTTTGCCCTGTTGGTCCGGTTTGTCCAGTTCCACCGGTTTGACCCTTAACACCATCAGGTCCTCTAATACCTTGAGGGCCTGTTATTCCGGTTGGACCAGTAAATCCGGTTCTACCAGTAAATCCTGTCATTCCGGTTGGACCAGTAAATCCGGTCATTCCGGTTGGACCAGTAAATCCGGTCATCCCAGTTGGACCAGTTTGTCCAGTCATACCAGTGTCACCAGTAAATCCTGTCATACCAGTGTCACCAGTAAATCCT
>Ga0209550_10000339_pt1 | contig 42414 bp, 42 predicted proteins | sample LauGreSuBDMM15SN_2_FD_187567 | JGI IMG/M metagenome (GOLD analysis project Ga0209550, IMG submission 187567) | Freshwater lake microbial communities from Lake Michigan, USA - Su13.BD.MM15.SN (SPAdes) (version 5) | ecosystem: Environmental > Aquatic > Freshwater > Lake | place: Lake Michigan...
AATTCAAAACAAAACACAAAACGTTTAGTGGGATAATTTCGGGAGTAGATGAGGAAGGCAGATTGCTGATTACCGATGAATATAATCAAAATATGTGTTTTGATCTAAAAGAAATTCAATTTATTTATTGAGAATTTAGAGTTTAAATTCTTCGCCTAAGTAAAAATTTATCAAGGCATTGTTGTACATCAATTCATAATTAGATTGAATTAAATCAGCCTGTGCATTGTTGTATTGATTTTTGGTGATGTTTAACTCGTTGGTATTTATTTTTCCCAATTCAAATTTGAGTGCGTCGGCCTCGTAACTTTTTTTCGAAAATTCCAATGCAATCGATGCAGTCTCAACTCGTTTACGGGCCGTCTTTGTGTCATTTATTGCTTTGGTCGCTTCCTGAGTAATTTGATTGCGCACCCGGTCTATTTGTATGCCCGCTTGCTTAAGTCCGCCTTTGGCTTGTTTGATTCTTGAAAACGTATTGAGTTGATTGAAAATAGGAACAATTAAATTAAGTCGAAGAAACCCATTTCGGTTTCTGTCAAATTGCAGGTCTTGGCCCACGAGTGCAAGGTTTGAAAAGGAAGATGTTCGATAGGCAAATTCCGCATTTAGTTCAGGATAGCGAAACGAACGTGCCACAGCAAGTGCCGATTTGGCTCTAGTTTGACGAAGCAAACTCATGCTTGTCAAGGGGTGAAAATCGATAATTTTTGCCGTAATTTCTGCTGCATTATTTTCTGAAAGTACAGCGCTATCTAGTTCTACAGCAGGCGTCTGAAGCAGCAGTTCTTCTTGAATGGGCAGATTCATGAGTTGTTTTAAACGAACCCAGTTGTCAATCAATTTATTGTTGTTGTTCACTAATTCGAGTTCTTCGTTTGCCTTTTGTGTTTTTAATTTAAACACCTCACTTTCGGCAATTACGCCCGATTCATATTTTAGTTGAGCCAACGCCAATTGTTTCTCACTCAGTTGAATTTGTTGGGCGTTTATTTTCACCAATTCGGTTAAATAAAGGGTAGTGAGGTAACTTTCGGCTAACGAAATCGTGATTTCTCGAATTTGCTGTTGGCTGTTCAATTTTGCTGTTGCATATTCTTGTTTTTGGATTTTAATTGTATTCCACACATTAAACCCAGAAAATAAATTAAAATTGGCCCGAACTGTTCCGCGCGTTTCTCGGACTGTGTTGTCAATGTATGAGTTGGTGTTAAAGTCATAGATTTGATTAAACCGTGCCCGCTGAATTCCCTCTGCCCGCAATTCGGGAGCCAATCGTCCATAACTTGCTTTGTATTGGTATTTGAGGACTTCTTCGTTGACATTTGCCGATTGAATCTCTAAGTTTTGCTTCATAGCTAGCGCCAAACAATCCGAAAAATTCAGTGTTTTTTGCCCGAAAGCAAGTATAGAAATCAGAAAACAAATGCACGATAGAAACTGTTTCATTAATTGATGCTTTCGTCCATTTTGTTAAACAATTTTTTGAAAATAAATTGATAAAGTGGCATACGCTCAATTATTACTTCACCATTCAATCGGTATCCTGCCTTAAGCACAATGTTGGGATTGTATTTGTAAATCGAGGCCAAACAATAAAAAGTTTTATTCACGTCAGAGGGCGATACATAGGTAATTTTCCCTTTTATGGCGCCGTAGCGGTAATAGTTAAACGCATCCAATTTGAGGTTTATTTCTTGTCCGTTTTTCACATAGGCCAAGTCCACTTCATCCAAGACTACTTTGGCATAAAATTGTTCTTTTTTGGGTGCAATAATAGTGAGTAATTCGCCTTTGGGTATTATTTCTATGTTTTGCTGGGCATTGTATAAATTGGATACGGTTCCGTCAAACGGAGAAATCACGATTAATTTATGTAGTTCATCTTGCACATAGGTGAGGGTATGGCCGCCGTCCTTTATTTTGGCTTGCAATTCTTCGATGTCTCTTTTGTAGCCTTCAATGGTGTTGTCCACCTCAATAATGTTGCGCTTTAAATCGTTTTTGGTGCGATTAAAATTATTGGTCAAATTTTCGTAATCGTAGTTTTTTATCGAAGAAACCGACTTCATGTCCACCTGCGTCTTTTTGTCGTCGAGGCTGCGGTTTTTGGTGTCTGTCAACTCATATTTAGAAATGGCCCCTTTGGCATAAAGCAAAGAGTCGGTTTTGAATTTATCGGTCCAAATGGAATTTTGTTGAGAAGCCAAGTTAATTTTATTAGCAAGCAATCGAATGTCTTGCTCGGTTTTTTTGCGGTCGGTGTTGTAAATCGTAGACTGAATTTGCAGCAATTGATTCAAGGCCTGTTTGCGTTGTTGGGTATTGGCAATGAGGTTGCGTATGATTTCAATTTTTTGTTGCATAGAGGCCACATCGGTAGTCAAGACATTAAAATCTGCGGCTGTTTTTTTATTTTCCAATACAAATAAGGTATCGCCTTTGTGCACTTCTTGTCCCTCTTTTACGGCAACTTTTACTACACGGACTTCGTCGGGCGCATTGATTTTAAATTGGGGTGTATCCGAGTAAATGTGTCCATCTTTAAATTTCACCGTGTCATTCAAGTTCAACACCACGATCATTACAAGCGCAATGCCCACAAAAACGACTAAAAATCGGTTGAGTATTTTAATAAAATTAATGGAAATGGTATTATAGTAAGAAAAGTTCTCCATTGGTAATTTTATAGGTGTTGGTGAATTGTATATTGTGAATGGGCTCGTGCGAAATAATGATGTAAATTTTTTCCTGGTCTTCGTTAATGAGCGATTCCACTTGGTCTCTGGATTCATTATCCATGCCCGAAAGCACCTCATCTAATATGATGAGTTCGGCTTCTGCAAAAATCGCGCGCAGCAAAAGCATCTTTTTGCGTTGTCCGGTTGATAAATTCTTCCCGTTTTCACTGATGATAAACTCTAATCCATCCTCTTTTGCCGCAATAAAATCATAAAAACTGATGCGTTCGGCCATGTCCAAAATGGTTTCAATGTCAATATCCTTGCCCAAAGCAATGTTATTGTATAGGGTGTCATTAAACAAAATGTCTTCGTTGGTAACCAACAAAATCTTGTCTTTTACAATTTCTTGGTTGTAGAACTTTTTGTCTTTGCCGTTAATCAAAATGTGACCAGCTGAAGGCTGATAGAGTGTGGTCAAGATTTTACTAAAGGTAGATTTGCCCGAACCATTTTGTCCTTCAATCTTAATTTTTTGTCCTTTGGCTATTTGTAAGTTAATGCCTTTCAGCACTAATTCGTGTGGTAAATATCCGTAGTTAATTTGCTTAAATTCAATTGTGTCGAGTGCAAATTGCGAAATACCACCAGCGGTTACTGGAGCTGCTTTCTCGTCAAAATCTAAATACCGTTTTAAGATTACTTCATTTTCTTGCAAAGTCATGTTGTCGTCCAAAATTCCTTTGAGTGAGGAAAATATTTTGGATGAAAGCGCAATAAACGTCACAATTTGTCCCAATGTGATCGACTGCGATTCTATGGCCGATTTGGTCAAGAAAATAATAATGAGCAAGGACGAAAAAATGACAATTAAGGCGACAACAAATTTGTTGATCAAATCAACATACCCATTGCGCAGCTGAATTTTTAAGTAGTCGTTGATGCTGGCATAAATTTTATTGGAGTGAAATCGCTCTATTTTAAAGCTTTTGATTACTTGTATGCCTTCAACCTTTTCCATCATTTTAGACACAAAATCGGCCTTTCTGATGTAGCGCATGCGCTCGTTTTGTTTCAAGTAGGGCGTTATAAACTTAAACCAGATTACAAACAATATCATCACCACTAGCACAATAAACGTGAGTGTTTTGTCTATTAAAAACAAGATAAACAAGGAGTAAATGGCTACAATAACATCGACCAAGATGCCAGTAAAAAACTTCATAAAGAAACTCTTAAGTTTCATCGAGTCGCTCACCCGTTCCATCAAATCGCCTTTTTTATAGGTATGAATATAAGACAAGGAGGAACTATTGATTTTCTCGTCAAAAGAAAAAAGGAAAAAACGATCCAAGGCATTCCCCAAATGAATACTCACAAAATTCTTGTAGAGTGAAGTAAAAAGGTCAAACAATTTATACACACCAAGCCCAATACTAAACAACACCAAGGTGCTTATGTTGTAGGTGGGCAACACGTTGTCTATCAGAATTTGGTTGGTAAACACTGCAATTTGTGCAGTAATAGCCGAGAACAAGGCCGCAAAAATATAGATGTACCACAGTTTTTTGTAACTGCCCAGTTTCTTGAATAAATCCCAGTACAAACTTCCTTTTTCTTCTTCTGGGTAATTGGTCTCCGCCGATTTGAATTCATTATTTTGAACACATAAAATAACCGGTGCAGTGTTTTTTATTTTGCCTTTTTCGAGTTGTAAGGACTTAAAATTTGAAGGAACAGCTGAAATCTCTTGATTTTTGAGCAAGTCAACCAGGAATGCTTTCTCGGCTTCTTCATTTTTAAACCCAAAACTATCCTTCAGGTAGGCGAAGTAGGCAATTTTATTAAACAATTGGGTAAGGCCATTCTCGACTACAGCGGTGTCAACATCCAAAGAATATTCTGCTAATTCTTGTGCACAAACGGCTCCTATTTGACTTTCAGTTTGCACATAACTCCAATCGTTTTTGGTGTAGTGCGCTTGGTTTTTTAGTTCTTGAAACGACAACAAAAACTCGGCGCCTTTGCTAGGATCGTGAATAATTAGTTTATTGCCTTTTCGGCTACTAACCACTACATAATGCAGGTTATTTTTTCGTTTTACAGGGATAACAAAAGGAAAATAGCTATCCAAGAGTTGCTCGTTTCCTGCAATTGTGTTGAAATTTAATAGTTGGTAATTGGAGTCAAACCCATGGGCGTCAAAAAAATCTTTCAAATCGGATATCCGAGACCCTTTTTGCTCTGTGGCAACATGTGTTTCTATGTAAGAGCGGGAAATATTTTTTTCAAAAAGAGTGAATACGGTTTTTATAGCGCTTATTCCGCAGTCATTACTTTTAAGTTGAGCGTCTGTTTTTGACATCGATGTTGGATTCTTGTCTTGTATTAACTAATCGTAAATATATAGTTAAATAAAAATTTCGCACAATAGTAGGGCTAATATTTCAAACGACTTCATTTATTCTATGATAGACGAAAAAATTCGACAAACTACGCGATATTACTGATAAAAATAAAAAAGAGCCCGAAGGCTCTACAATTTTTAGTATATATTTTATATTACAACTTGGTCATGTTTTGCGCCAAGGTTTCTATAAATTTACTAATGGGCCCTTTAATCATCATGGCCATCATGGTATTAAATTCACCCTCAAATAACAACTGAATCGCCGAACTAGCAGCAGTCAATTCTTGAATATTTGCCGTTAAAGTAAAGGGCAATTTATCGCTAGCAGCACCCAAAACAAGTTGTGAATTAGGCTTGGATTCTTTGATTACTAATTTAATTTCGGGCATGCCCTGCAACCCAAAAACAAAAGAACTCGGGCTCAAGACTTCAAATTTTGCAGTTGACTCGGGCATTAATTTTTCAAAATTAACTACATCATTCAGTTGTGTAAATAAGTACTCAGCTGATTGTGCCACTTGTACGGTAGAGCTTTCTAAATTCATAAGAAAAATATGTTTAATCTATGTTCCAAGTGCTTGGGGAAGCACTCCAATCTTGTAATAATTTTTGTTCAGATTCGGTTATGTAATTTTTGGCTACGGCCAAATTTAAGAGATTTTGGTAATTACTTAGCGTATTCAATTCAATATTAGCCTTCGTAAAATTTTCGGTGGATACATCAAATCCATAGGTGAAAATTGCCACCATTCCTTTCACAACGGCGCCAGCTTCTTTGAGTGCTTCTACAGCCAATAAACTACTGTTTCCGGTGCTTATCAAATCTTCAACCACCACCACAGTTTGTCCTTTTTGCAAAAAGCCTTCCACTTGGTTTTGACGGCCGTGTTTTTTGGGTTCGGGACGTACATACACAAATGGCAGTCCCATGCTTTCGGCTACTAATATTCCAATTCCGATTGCTCCTGTAGCCACGCCTGCAATTGCATCGGGTTTGCCGTATTTTTTCTCGATGTTTTTCACAAATTCATCGCGAATGTAATTGCGAATAGCTGGAAATGAAAGCGTTAATCGGTTGTCGCAATAAATAGGTGATTTCCAACCCGAAGCCCAAGTAAATGGATTTTTAGGATTCAATTTAATTGCATTTATTTGCAAAAGCAATTCTGCTGTTTTTTCGGCAGTTTCAGTAGTAAATATCATCCCGCAAATGTATAAAGTTTTTGTAAACGATAAGCCACTTTTTTTAACCAATCAGCTCCAAAAGGAAACCGATTTTCAGTTTTTTTTATTGGAAAGTATTGACATTGAAAAGCTCATCGTGAATATGTTTACCAATAAAATAGCCAAGTGTTATTTGTATCATCCCGATGAAAAGGTAATTCTCAAAAAATTGAAGGAGAAAATACCGGTACAAAAAGCAGGTGGTGGCCTAGTTTACAATGCCAAAGGAGAGGTTTTGTTTATCTTTAGAAACGGCAAATGGGATTTGCCCAAAGGCGGAAAAGACAAATTCGAAAAATTAGCTAAAACAGCAGTACGAGAAGTAGAAGAAGAAACTGGTGTAAACGAATTGACTGTCGAAGAAAAATTAGCTAAAACCTACCACGTATTTAAACGCAATGGTCGTTTTAAATTAAAAGTCACCCAATGGTACCGCATGAATTCTACTTTTAACGGTGAATTAATAGGCCAAGTAGAAGAAGGAATCGACCAAGTGGCTTGGTTAAATCCAGATCAAGTAAAGGAAGCCCTCACCAATTCCTACGAAAACATCAAGTTGTTATTTGAAGATTAGATTATTCTCGCACGGTATCCGGCACCATAAACGAATAATCTCCTTGATTGCGCAGTACATCCCGCACAATACTTGATGAAATAAATGCATGTTCGGGCTTGCTATACAATAAGATAGTTTCTATTCCCTGCAATTTGGTGTTCGCTTGCGCGATTGCTTTTTCAAATTCAAAATCGGTCGTATTGCGCAGTCCACGTAAGATATATTGTGCGCCTTCTTTTTTGCATAAATCGACCGTAAGCCCCTCGTAACAAACCACTTTTATCCTGGACTCCTGGGCAAATAAGGTGGCTATAAATGCTTCACGTTGGGACAAATTAAACAAGTATTTTTTATCTGCATTTACGCCTATGGCAATGATTACTTCGTCAAACAATTCCAAACTGCGATAAATAATATCAACATGTCCTAAAGTAATGGGGTCAAATGATCCGGGAAATACAGCTTTTTTCATGGTTGTTTAGGCTAAGGCCAATTCGATGGCGTTACTAAATAATTCGGGTAAGGAAATACCTGCTTCACGGGCTTGTTGCGGAATTAAACTCTCGTTGGTGAGTCCCGGAATGGTGTTCATTTCGAGCATGTGGGGTTCGTCGTTCACCAAAATAAATTCACTGCGGGAGAATCCTTTCATTTTCAATACTTCATAGGCTTTCTTGGCTATAGCACCTACTTTGTCAGCCATTTCGGGGCTAATGCGGGCTGGCGTAATTTCTTGCGATTTGCCCAAATACTTGGCTTCGTAATCAAAGAAATCATTTTCGGAGACAATTTCGGTGATGGGCAAAACGGTAATAGTTCCTTTATAATTAATTACACCCACTGAAACTTCGGTGCCATCCAAAAAACTTTCGATGATAATTTCGTTGTCTTCAGCATAGGCTATTTCGATGGCTTGCGGCAATTCTGCAGCGGTTTTTACTTTAGAAATTCCAAAACTTGAACCCGATTTATTGGGTTTCACAAAGCAAGGCAAGCCTACTTTTTCTACTATCTGCTCGGGTGTAAACACATCACCTTTATTGAGATAATAGGAGGTAGCAGTTTTAATTCCGTAGGGTTTAAGCACCGATAACAAATCGCGTTTGTTGAAGGTTAAGGCCGCTTGGTAATACTCACAAGAAGTTTGCGGAATACCCAATAATTCAAAATAGGCTTGCATCAATCCGTCTTCGCCAGGAGTTCCATGTATGGCATTAAAAACAGCATCAAACCGAATTGTATTGCCGTTTACCGCGATCGAAAAATCCGAGCGATCGATTGGGAATTCTTGATCCATTTCGTCTACATACACCCATTTTTCTTTAAAAATGTGAAGGCAATAGCCTTTGTATTGGGTTGCGTCTAGATTTTGATACACTACATTTCCGCTGGTGAGTGATATTTTGTATTCGCTAGAATAGCCACCCATGATGATGCCAATATGCTTCATTTTATGTTTTATTTTAGGCGTAATTGCTGAATTATTTGCCTGGTTCAGGCTCCCGAGTAGCCAAACAAAAATATCATTTTTTTTGGAATAGAAAGCCTCTAGTATTTTATATATTTGCCGTAAATATAAACAGATTATGACGGTTAAAGAGTATCTTAAATCTAAGGTTTTTGGAGTGCAACTTCTGCTGGCTTTAGGCCTAATTGGTGTAATTGGGTATTTTTTTATGCATTGGCTCACCTTTACCACCGATCACGGCAACGAAATTACGGTGCCTGATTTGCGAAAAATGTCTGAACAGCAAGTAGAAGATGCGGTTGATGAGTTAAATTTAGAATATGTTTTGTTGGATAGTGTCGATTACAACAGCCAATTTCCCAAGCATACCGTAGTAGAACAAGATCCGTTACCGGGGTCTAAAGTGAAGGTGAACCGCAAAATCTACATCAAAATTAATTCGTCGGGTTTCACCATGGTGCGCATTCCCAATATTATCGAAAAAACCTACCGTCAGGCTGTTCCTACGCTCAAATCATTAGGACTAGAAGAAGGAAACATTACCTATAAACCCTATATCGGAAAAGATATGGTGTTGGAAATGCATTGGAACGGCAAAAAATTAAATCCTGGCGACAAAGTATTCAAATCATCCAAAATTGATTTGGTGTTGGGTGATGGCAATGTAGGCTTTGACGAAACCCAATTGGATACTACCGCAGTTCCAGAACCCACTCCGGCTGATGGACAATAATTTGGATCATTCAGAAATAGAAGACGAGTTATTTGAGCATTTTCGATTTGATGTGCCCAAGGGCCAACTCTTGTTGCGCATTGATAAGTTCTTGATGAATTTAATTCCCAATGCTACCCGAAACAAAATTCAACAGGCCGCAACCAATGGTGATATTTATGCCAACGATGTTCCGGTAAAATCCAACTACAAAGTGAAGCCCTTGGATGTGATTCGCATCTTGTTGGCCCATCCGCCCTTTGAGAACCGAGTTGATCCCGAAAATATTCCCTTAGACATAGTCTACGAAGACGATACCTTGTTGCTCATCAACAAACCAGCCGGATTGGTTGTGCATCCCGGACATGGAAATTACACCGGAACTTTGGTGAATGCCTTGGCCTTTCATTTTGAAAATTTGCCCTTAAACAGCAGCGATCGTCCCGGTTTGGTTCACCGCATCGATAAAGATACTTCGGGTTTATTGGTTATTGCCAAAACCGAACAAGCCATGACGCATTTGGCCAAGCAATTTGAATTCAAAACATCAGAGCGCGAATATGTGGCTTTGGTTTGGGGGAATGTAAAAGAAGAGCAAGGGACTATCGAAGGCAATATTGCGCGCCATGTGAAAGACCGCATGCAAATGGCTGTATTTGCCGATCCCGAAATTGGAAAACCGGCCATTACCCATTACAAAGTATTGGAACGATTTGGCTACGTGACACTAGTTTCTTGCGTATTAGAAACCGGCAGAACGCACCAGATTCGGGTACACATGAAACACTTGGGACACCCTTTATTTAATGATTCCCGCTATGGTGGCGATTTAATTTTAAAAGGCACTACGTTCACCAAATACAAGCAGTTTATTGACAACTGTTTTAAAATCTGTCCAAGACAGGCTTTGCACGCCAAAACTTTGGGCTTTGTGCATCCCAAAACACAGGAACTGTTGCGATTCAATACCGAATTGCCTACTGATATTCAAGAGTTAATTGAGAAATGGCGAGGCTATGCTACTTCTAACGCGGCTGAGCCCGATGAAGACTAAACTACATCCAACGAAATAATTTTTGTATCCAGGCCAATTTGTTTGTATAGGGTGCATACCGCAGCGGTAAATCCAACCAATTTCCTTTGACTACCATCGATTTGTGGTGTAAAAATGTATCGATGCTATACTTCCCGTGGTAGGCACCATAGCCCGAATGTCCCACGCCACCAAAAGGCAATCGCTTATTATTGAACTGAATCACTGTATCGTTCATGCAGCCTCCACCAAAGGAGAATTGCGTAGTGATTTTTTTACTAAATTTTTTATCGGTCGCAAATACATATAAAGCCAGTGGTTTTTCGTAACGCGCTACAATTGCCTCAATTTCGGCTTCGTTTTGGTAACTAAGGATTGGCAAAATGGGTCCGAAAATTTCGTCTTGCATGAGCGGGCTTGATAATTCGGGTTCATCAACCAGCGTAGGAGCGAGGTAACAGTCGCCAGCATCAGATAGGCCGCCACACAAAATAGATTGGCCTGCCAACAAAGCAGTCAATCGATTTAGATGCCATTCGTTTACAATTCGTGTAAAATCGGGTGAGGCTGCTGCATTTGCGCCATAGGCTTTTTCAATTTCAAGTTGTAGCGCTTGGACTAATTGCTGTTTTATTTTGGCATCCACCAACACATAATCAGGAGCAATACAGGTTTGGCCTGCGTTGAGAAATTTTCCCCAAACAATTCGCTTGGCAGTCAAGACTATCGCCGCCGAATGATGCACAATACACGGATTTTTCCCACCCAATTCTAAGGTAACTGGCGTAAGGTGTTGCGCGGCCGCTTTCGCTACTATTTTTCCCACAGTCACGCTGCCAGTAAAGAAAATATAGTCCCAGCGTTGAGCCAATAATTCTTGCGCTACTGCCGCATCTCCTTCAATTACTTCTATCCATTCTTTTGGAAAGACACGCGCAATGAGTTGGGCAATGCAGCGCGAGCTTGCCGGAGTTTTTTCGGAAGGTTTAAGTGTAACTTTATTTCCTGCAGCAAATGCAGCTATTGCTGGACAAATGGCCAACTGAAAAGGGTAATTCCAGGGTGAAATCACTAAAACTGAACCATACGGATCCTTCAGGATGTAATCACTCGAAGGAAAATTGAGTAGAGAAGGAAGCACCCATTGGGGTTTTGTCCAGGCCTCCAGGTTGCTTATCAATTCTTTAAGCACACTTTTCACATACTGGGTTTCCGTGAGTACGGCCTCAAATGCCGGTTTTTTGAAATCTTCATAGATTGCTTCGCATATGGTATTTTCAACCAATTCTAGCTCGATGGCGAATTGTTTCAAATAGTTTTTGCGTTCGGCTATAGACAGCGATTGGAAAGAACTGTTCATGTTTATAAAATGGCAAATCTAAATCCAAAGTTTACATCTGCTTGTTTGGCGTTGGATGAAATTGAACTCAATATTGAGTTTGATCCCATAAAAAATCCGCCCAATCGAAATCCTAAACCGGCATTGGTTCCAGAAACATCATTGGTTGAAATAGGCAAATAGGCCTCAAAAAAGCCAATACCAAAACGTGGTGTAACCGAATAAATGGTTTGTGCTGTGATTTGATTGTTACCCGAATTACTATTTAATTTCTGTTGCGTAAACAGCGTTACATTCAATTTTGAAATCAAATGTACGTCTGCATACAAATTTAAGGTGGTGGGTAAACTTACTCTAAAATCTTTGTTGGAGGTGATTTCTGAAAATTCAATTTTATTTGGGTCACCTGCAGGAAGTGCAGCCAAGTCTATAAGATGTTGTTTGATAGCAGGAATATCGTCAATGCCATCAAAGAAATTCAATACCAATGCCTGATCTCCGCTTATTTTTAATTTGTAGTCGGAGCTGTTGTTGTTATTGTCATTGTAGGTCATCCCACCTAAATTCATAATCGAAGCGCCCACTTTAAGTTTGTATGAATTGCCTTTTTTGAGTTGGTAATCTACTCCAATATCAGCTGTTAATCCATCTAAGTTTCCAAACAACGAATTGGTGTACTGTTGGCTATTTGTAAATTCTTGTGCTAAACTTCCCGAATAGGCAAAATTTACATTGGCATCTGTATCTTTTAATACTAAATCACCAGCATTATTATTGGTAACTGTACCGTTAAAATTTCCAATTCCCATGTTGGCATAGGCGCCCGGAAACAACATCTTTAGATTTATACCGGCATTCAGTAATCCCTTTTCATTTTCCCACACTTTTCGGGCTACAGCAAACCCCACTTCGCCCCACATGGTTCCGTTAAATCGTTGGTTGGAAAAGTAATTTATAACATCTCCACCTATTGGAAGCACCTGTGTGTCACTGCCCGTGAGGTAACTAGCCAACACAGGATTTACATTCAAAACACCCGCTTTGATGTTCACTTTGGAAGTTACAGCAAAACGCCACTTTAATAAACGAACGGCTACACCTGGTCCCATTATTTCATTACTAAAGTTGAAATTAATGGGTTTAGTTCCCGACAACAAAAGATTTTCTGTGTTGGTGTCATCCAGCAAATCGTTAAAACCTACTTTGTTGTTGGCGACATTCATACTAGAAGAAAGCAATTGAATTTCAAAGTGGTTATTTAAATTAGCTAACTCCGATGGATTTATAGTAAGATTTATTATTCCCACTCGTTTTGAAGTAGAAATTCCAGCAAAATGTTCTTGTGCTTGGGCGCCCAACATAAAAGTAAAGACAGCCAAAAAAAGTAATTTTTTCATATTGGGTATGTTTTGGGGTTGAACGCTTTAAAGCGAAGTAAAGATATAAAAATATTAACCGATAGCCTCCCAAATTACATCGGCCGGCGTAGGGGCAGTAATTTCTATCTGGTCTTTAGAAACCGGATGTGTGAACACTAGTTTTCGGGCATGCAAATGAATGCCTCCGTCGGGATTGCTTCGATCAGCCCCGTATTTCAAATCGCCTTTTATGGGACAACCAATAGCGGCCAACTGAGCTCTAATTTGGTGGTGGCGACCTGTATGCAATTGAATTTCTATAGCCCAGTAGGCATTTAGCTTTTGAATTACTTTGTAATCAAGCACGGCCAATTTACTATTTGGAACTTCTTTGCTGTGGGCTTTGGAGGTATTGTTTTTTTCGTTTCGGCTGATGAAATGCTGCAGCGAATCCTGCACTTGTGGCGGGTTGTTTTTTACTACAGCCCAGTAGGTTTTTTGGGTTTGACGGGAACTAAAAAGTTCGTTGAGTCGGGAAAGTGCTTTGGATGTTTTGGCAAAAATTACCAAACCCGATGTAGGGCGATCAAGCCGATGCACCACACCCAAATAGACCGCACCTGGTTTTTGGTATTTGTGTTTGATGTACTCTTTTACTATTTCTGATAAAGGAACATCACCTGTTTTATCGCCTTGTACAATATCGCCCACGCGTTTGTTCACGATAATTAGGTGATTATCCTCGTGTAAAACCTGTAAATTAGTTGCAGTAGAAAGTACCTTCAAGTGGTTTAATATTGTTCGCTTGCGTTGGGAAAATCTTTTGATTTCACATCATCTACATACTGTCCAATGGCTTGTGTCATTTGTTGGTACAGATTTAAATAGCGTCGTAAAAAGCGCGGACTGAATTCGTTGTTCATGCCCAACATGTCATGAATCACTAATACTTGTCCATCGACACCGCTTCCTGCACCAATTCCGATAACAGGTATAGAAATACTCTCTGCTACTTTTTGAGCCAAATGCGCGGGAATTTTTTCTAAAACCAAAGCAAAACAACCGAGCTTCTCGATGAGTTTGGCGTCTTCAATCAATTTTTCGGCTTCGGCATCTTCTTTAGCACGCACAGTATACGTACCAAATTTATAGATCGATTGGGGCGTTAATCCCAAGTGGCCCATCACCGGAATTCCGGCGTTGAGTATTTTTTTGATGGAATCTTTTACTTCGCTGCCGCCTTCCAGTTTCACGGCATGTCCGCCACTTTCTTTCATGATGCGAATCGCTGAGCGCAACGCTTCCTTAGAATCTGATTGGTAACTTCCAAAAGGTAAATCAACCACAATCAAGGCTCGTTCTGCTGCGCGAACCACACCAGAGGCATGATAAATCATTTGATCTAAGGTGATGGGCAAGGTTGTTTCGTGTCCGGCCATCACATTACTGGCTGAATCGCCCACCAAAATTACATCAACACCAGCCGTATCGACAATTTTGGCCATGGTAAAATCATAGGCAGTGAGCATGGAGATTTTTTCTCCATTGGCTTTCATGTCAATTAAGGATTTGGTGGTAACTCGTTTATAATCTTTTTTAGCGACAGACATAGTGAATTTGTTTGAGGCGGTAAAAGTACAAAACTAATTTGTTGATATGATATAAACAAGGCGATACTAAACACGATCAGCTAGAAGAGCTTTGCATAAGTACTACAAAAACAATAAAAAGGATAAATTAAAATGGCTAGCAATCAGCCATATTCACTGCTACGGCTAATCCTCCCTCAGATGTTTCTTTGTATTTAGAATTCATGTCTTTGGCCGTTTGCCACATGGTATCAATTACTTTATCTAATGGTACTTTGGCATTTTTGGCATCGGTTTCCAGGGCTAATTCGGCGGCATTAATCGCTTTTATAGCGCCCATGGTATTGCGTTCAATGCACGGAATTTGTACCAAACCGCCTATCGGATCACAGGTTAATCCCAGGTGATGTTCCATTGCAATTTCGGCAGCCATCAATACCTGATCGGGTGTGCCGCCCATTACTTCGCACAGAGCTGCTGCTGCCATGGCAGAGGATACGCCAATTTCGGCCTGACAACCACCCATCGCTGCCGAAATGGTTGCACCTTTTTTGAATAGACTCCCAATTTCGCCAGCGACCAATAAAAATTGCTTGATTTCTTTTTCACCCGCTTCGTGGTTTTCGATGACCAAATAATACATGAGTACCGCCGGAATTACGCCAGCACTGCCATTCGTTGGAGCCGTAACAACTCGACCTAATGCCGCATTGACTTCATTAACCGCCAAAGCAAAACAAGATACCCATTTCAGGATTTGGCGAAATTTTACTTCGGTTTTACGAATGCATTCCAACCATTCTTGCGGGTTGCTGTAATTGGCCAACCCGATGAGGTTTTGGTGCATGTCAAAGGCCCTGCGGCGTACGTTTAATCCGCCGGGTAAAATACCTTCAGAATGACAGCCAATGTACATGCACTCCAACATGGTTTCCCAAATGCGCATCAATTCGCTATTCACCTCAGTTTCGGGTCGCATGGCAATTTCATTGGCATATACAATTTGTGCAATTGTTTTCTGCTCGGTTTGGGTATAGACTAATAATTCGTTGGCTGATTGAACCAAATAGGGAAAAGCACAGCTCAATTCAAGCTTGTTTGCTGCATTTGCATGATCCTCTTGCAATATAAATCCGCCACCAACAGAGTAAAAGGTGGCTTCGTGTTTGTGGCCATCAGCAAACAATGCGGTAAAGCGGATGCCGTTGGCATGAAAGGGCAAGAAGTTTTTATGAAAAATAATGTCGGTATTTGGTGAGAACGAAATGAGAAACTCGTGGTTTAGCGAAAGCTGTTCTGACGTTTGAATTTGCTTCACAATGCGATCTATGTCCTGCACCGGAATGTATTCGGGATCTTGTCCGCTCAAACCTAGCATCACGGCATAATCGGTGGCGTGGCCTTTCCCGGTGAGAGAAAGCGAACCGTATAATTCGATATAGATTCGATTGGTTTGGGTTAATTTATTTTCTGCTTGCAGTTGGGCTATAAATGCCAAGGCAGCGCGCCAAGGCCCCAAAGTATGGGAACTCGACGGCCCAACGCCAATTTTGAGCATATCAAAAACAGAAATACAATGATCCATATATTTTTATTAGTAGGGCAAATATAAAGTAAACCCATTTAGATTTGCTATAACGTTTTCGTTAATTCATGCAAGTGCTTCTTGCAACTATGATTCACTTGACTTCTCTTTGAAATAATGCCATGTTGTCATATTTTTTGGTGACAATTTGCAGCAAAACTGACAATTAAAGTATGGCAGTTGTCTTGGCACAATCCTTGACTATTGGCTAGTCGAGTAATTAAAATCAGACACTCAAAAATTAAAAACAAAAAAAATGGGAAAAATAATTGGAATTGACTTAGGTACAACCAACTCCTGTGTTTCTGTAATGGAAGGAAGCGAAGCGGTAGTAATTCCTAACTCGGAAGGTAAAAGAACAACACCTTCTATTATTGCGTTTGTAGAAGGCGGAGAAATTAAAGTAGGAGATCCTGCCAAAAGACAAGCCGTAACCAATCCGACCAAAACCATCGCGTCGATAAAACGTTTTATGGGTAGAAGTTATGCTGAAACTGCCCAGGAATCAAAACGCGTTCCGTATTCGGTAGTAAAAGGAGACAACAATACACCACGTGTGGATATTGACGGTCGTTTGTATACCGCACAAGAATTGTCGGCCATGACCTTGCAAAAAATGAAAAAAACAGCCGAGGACTATTTGGGTCAAACGGTAACAGAAGCAGTTATTACTGTTCCGGCTTACTTTAATGATGCACAACGTCAGGCTACGAAAGAGGCGGGCGAAATTGCTGGATTAAAAGTAATGCGTATTATCAACGAGCCAACTGCTGCGGCTTTGGCTTATGGATTGGACAAAAAAGGACAAGACCAAAAAATTGCTGTATACGATTTAGGAGGAGGTACATTTGATATCTCAATCTTAGAATTGGGTGACGGCGTATTTGAAGTATTGTCTACCAACGGAGATACACATTTAGGTGGAGACGATTTTGACCAAACCATCATTGACTGGTTGGCTGACGAATTTAAATCAGAAGAAGGAATAGATTTGCGTTTGGATCCGATGTCGTTGCAACGTATTAAAGAAGCCGCTGAAAAAGCTAAAATTGAGTTGTCGTCTTCGGCCGAAACTGAAATTAATTTGCCTTATGTAACCGCAACTGCTTCAGGACCAAAACACTTAGTAAAAAAATTAACCCGTGCCAAATTTGAGCAATTATCTGATACTTTGGTAAAACGCTCGATGGAGCCGGTAGCCAAAGCCTTGAAAGATGCGGGATTATCAACTTCTGATATAGACGAAGTAATCTTAGTAGGTGGATCTACACGTATGCCAAGAATTGCCGATGAGGTAGAAAAATTCTTTGGTAAAAAAGCATCCAAAGGAGTAAACCCAGATGAGGTAGTGGCCATTGGAGCAGCTATTCAAGGTGGAGTTTTATCAGGAGACGTAAAAGACGTATTGTTATTAGACGTTACGCCTTTGTCATTAGGAATAGAAACTATGGGTGGTGTTTTAACCAAATTGATTGAATCAAACACAACCATTCCAACTAAAAAATCACAAGTGTTCTCTACCGCTGCCGATTCTCAACCCAGTGTTGAAATCCATGTGTTGCAAGGAGAGCGTTCCATGGCTGTGGATAACAAAACCATTGGTCGTTTTCACTTAGATGGTATTCCGCCTGCACCAAGAGGGGTTCCGCAAATTGAAGTAACGTTTGATATTGATGCCAATGGAATCATCAAAGTATCGGCTACTGATAAAGGAACAGGTAAATCACATGACATTCGTATCGAAGCTTCATCAGGATTAACTGCTGAAGAAATCGAGCGCATGAAAAAAGATGCCGAAGCCAATGCCGATGCCGATCGTATCGCCAAAGATCGTGCAGAAAAATTGAACGAAGCTGATAGCATGATTTTCCAAACCGAAAGTCAGTTGAAAGAGTTGGGCGAGAAATTGTCTGACGAGCATAAAACTACGATCGAGTTGGCTTTGACGGAGTTGCGTATGGCGCACCAAAATCAAGATTTAGATGCAATTCAAGTGGGCTTAGACAAAATCAACGCCGCCTGGAAAACAGCTACTGAAGCGATGTATGCGCAAGGAGAGCAAGGACAAGCTGCCGATGCGCAACCACAAGCCGATGCGCAAGGGGACAATACCCAAGACGTAGAATTTGAAGAGGTTAAATAATAGTAGATAACTAGTTTACTAGTGTTCAAATTAAAAACCGAGCTGAAAGGCTCGGTTTTTTTATGCTTTGAATTTACTTTTCTTTTCGGAACATTTTTTCAATCACCAACACATGCGGAAAGGTAATGGAGGCCAAAAACGAGAAAAAGAGGGCATCAAATAGTTTCAAGTCCCGGAAAAGAAAATAGAGTAGTGTAATGCCAATGAGGGAAATCACCCAATACAAAGCCGCAGACAAAAAATATTGTTTGAATGTTTTTACCGATGCCTGTCCATACAAAAACTTCAACTGATCTATAATTGAGGGAATGCTGTGCCAAAAAATAAAATACAAGGCAAAGCCCCATATTAAACTCGATACTTTAAAAAGGATCGCAAAAACGACTAAGTAAAAGAGTTCAATGAGAATAGATTCTTTGTTTGCTTTGTATTTAAAGTATAAGAATAAGCCCAAACCAATAGTGCTAAATAGCAGTAGAAAAAATAAATTTTGAATTAGCAGTGTGGGAACTTTAGTGCCCGTAATATCTAAGATAATAAGTTGTACCTGAGAAAGGTGAAACTCAAACAGCATAAACAACAAGAGCATTCCATAACTCGTTTCAAACAGTGCTTTTGAGACTGAAGGAGTCTTCTGGACCTTGGTGTTCCAATGTTGTTCCCCAAAATGATATCCACTGACTATAATAAATAGGAGTAGAGCTATACTGGGTAAAATGTAAAAAAGTGCTGCCCCAGAAAGCACTATACATACATAGTAAATTAAAATTTTCCAAAAGCTTGCTGCCTTATTTTGACTATTAATATTCTTTATAAGCGACAAATCATTCGCTCCATGCAGAATTCCAAAACTAAAAATTAATAAAAACCCAACATAAATCTGCAAGTCTTGTGATAAAAACGAATCGATCCATAGACCGAAAAAGCTTGCTATTATTGCAATGTTGGAATATTTTAACATTTATTTTAAAATTTTTCTTAAAAATAAGTAAAAAAAAATTAAAAAAAAGCATTGTCGTTTGTTTGTTGTTTTCTATTTTCGCTTGACCAATTTATTTAAATCTATTAATTAACCAATTTAATTTATTTTTTATGTCAAACTTTCCTTTATTTAGTTCGCTAGTTGCGAAAATGTTACCTACTGATTATGTAGGATTTACTTTTTTTGTAGGCTGTATGGCCATGATGGCTGCTTCAGCCTTTTTCTTTTTGTCATTGAGTCAATTTGACAAAAAGTGGAGAACTTCTGTTTTAGTATCGGGTTTAATCACCTTTATTGCAGCAGTTCACTATTTCTACATGAGAGATTATTGGGCTGCTTTCCAAGAATCTCCAACATTCTTCCGTTATGTGGATTGGATTTTGACTGTGCCTTTGATGTGTCTTGAGTTTTACTTGATACTTAAAGTTGCTGGAGCAAAACAAAACCTATTGTGGAAAATGATTTTCTATTCTGTAATCATGTTGGTTACAGGTTACTTCGGAGAAGCAGTAGATCAAGCCAACGCTTGGATGTGGGGCTTAGTTTCAGGTATTGCTTACTTCGCAATTGTATATGAAATCTGGTTGGGTGAAGCATCAAAATTGGCTGCTACAGCTGGTGGAAATGTATTAGCATCACACAAAATCTTATGTTGGTTCGTATTAGTGGGTTGGGCAATCTACCCATTAGGATACATGTTAGGAACTGACGGATGGTACACTAGTATCTTAGGAAAAGGAAATGTAGATGTTGCTTACAACATTGCAGATGCTATCAACAAAATTGGATTCGGATTAGTAATTTATAGCTTAGCTGTAAAATCTCAAAAAGACTAATTACAATTCTTGTTATAAATAGAAAAACCGAGCTGAAAGGCTCGGTTTTTTTTATGGTTTCTAACGGCTTATTTGGTGAGTGTAATCTCAAATAATTTATCCCAATTTTTCCCAGTCACAAATAGGGTTTTTGTTTTCTTATTGTAGGCAATGCCGTTCAAAACTTCGGCGGAGGCATTTTTTACTTGTGCCCGTAATCCCGATAAATCCAATACGCCTTCTACTTCTCCCGAGGAGGGATTAATGATTGCAATGGCATCTTTTTGCCAAATATTACCATAAATTTTTCCTTCAACCCATTCCATTTCATTTATCGATTTTATCTTGTTGGTATTGGTATATACATTAATGTAGTCGTCCATTTTTTGGGTGGTGGGATTCATTTTCCATATTTTTTCGGTGCCATCTGATTGGTAAATAAACTGTCCATCATTGGTTAATCCCCAACCTTCAATAGGTTTGTCATAGGTGAACGTTTTGATTTTTTTTAATGTATTGGCATCATATATAAATCCTACATTCGATTGCCAGGTGAGTTGAAACCACTGGCTGTTAATTGCCGTAATGCCTTCGCCAAAATACTCAGGATCTAGATTTATTTGCTTGACTACTTTTCCTGTTTTATAATCATAAGATCGCAGGTGCGAAGCCCCTTTTTGACCGGTACTTTCATATAAGGTATCGCGGTAAAATTCTAAGCCTTCAGTAAACGACAGCGTATCGTGTGCATACGTGTTTACAATTTTATAGGTTCTAAACGCGGGCACTTGGCTAGAAACTACTTCAATTCGGGTAGTAAGTTCGGCAAAATCATTTTCAAAATAAATTTGCGCTTTCAAGTTTTGGTAGCCTAATTTTTCTCCTTTAATAGGCAATTCAAATTTGCCGAGGCCATTTGTACTTTTTACTTTTTGCTCGTTCAGGTAATAGACAATGCTATCTACCGTTTTGTTTTGGCTGTTGAGCATCGCAATTTCAATAGATTCACCAGGAATGCATTGGGATTTCATGTGCTCCACATCAAAGGCAAAAAAGCTATCTTTTTCTGATTTGCTGGGTCCGCAAGCCAAAAATAGTTGAGTTAGTAGAATAAAAATGAGTGCGTTAGAATTTTTCATGATTCGTAATTTTGGGGTGCAATATACAATACAAATTTATATACAATTTGCACTTGCAAAAATATAAAATTGACTTATATTTGCAATGGCAAGTCCTACACGACCAGCTCCTGTAGAATCCTCCAGGATGGGAACATAGCAAAGGTATATGGTTGTAGCGGTGCGATGTAGGTCGCTTGCCTTTTTTTAATAAATAATCCTTTCCAACATCTTCCACTCGGAAGATTTTTTTGTTTCTATTCTACGAAACCCGAACCAGTTTGTCCGCTTTTTACGGGTAATTTGTGCTATATTTGCGCCTTATTTTAAAACAGTTATGTTTCAAAAAGTGGTGTTTATTACCGGCGCATCTTCAGGAATCGGAAAAGCAATCGGAACCTATTTGCACGACAAAGGGTTTCGTGTTATAGGCAGCAGCCGTAACCCCGAGAAATACTCAAATCCCTTGTTTCCGTTATTGGCTGTAGATGTAAAAGATCCGGCAAGTATTCAAGAAGCTGTAACCAACATTATTGCCAATTATGGCGAGATTGATGTCCTGATTAATAATGCGGGAGTTGGTATTACCGGCCCATTAGAAGAATTACCCGAACACGAAATTAAAGCCAATTTTGAAACCAACTTTTTTGGCCCCATTGCTGTGATGAAAGCAGTTTTACCTCACATGCGCCACCAAAAATCGGGTTTAATTATAAACATCACCTCTATTGCCGGCTATATGGGTTTGCCTTATCGCAGCATTTATTCGGCATCCAAAGGCGCATTAGAACTCCTTACCGAATCCCTTAATATGGAGGTTAAGCCGTTTGGAATAGCCATTACCAATGTGGCGCCGGGCGATTTTGCTACCAAGATAGCTTACAATCGATTCCATGCTCCTGTAATTAAAGGGTCAGCTTATGAAGCCTCGTATGGAAAATCTTTGAGTTTGCTCAATGAACATGTCGATTCGGGAAGTAATCCGGAACAAATGGCCGAGGCGATCTATGCAATAATCAAAACGAATAATCCAAAAATCCACTACAAAGTGGGTTCGTTTATGCAAAAATTCTCGGTGGTCTTGAAGCGAATTTTGCCCGACAAAAGCTACGAACGCCTGCTCATGAATCATTATAAATTGTAATTTTGATCCTATAAAATAAACACAACTAAATACATACACCATGAAATTTTTTATTGACACCGCCAACCTTACTGAAATTGCCGAAGCACAAGCCTTGGGGGTTTTAGATGGCGTAACCACCAATCCGTCCTTAATGGCCAAAGAAGGCATTACCGGAAAAGATAATATTTTGAAACATTATGTAGCCATTTGCGAACTCGTTACGGGTGATGTGAGTGCCGAAGTAATTGCCGTGGACTACGAAGGCATGGTGCGTGAGGGCGAAGAATTGGCCGAATTGCATCCGCAAATTGTGGTAAAATTACCGATGACCAAAGAAGGTGTAAAAGCCTGTAAATATTTTTCTGACCGCGGCATTCGCACCAACGTTACTTTAGTGTTCTCAGCTGGGCAAGCCTTGTTGGCAGCCAAAGCGGGAGCTTCCTATGTTTCTCCTTTTATTGGACGCTTGGACGATATTTCTACGGATGGCTTAAATTTGATCGAAGAAATTCGTTTGATTTATGATAACTACGGTTTTGAAACCGAAATTTTAGCCGCTTCGGTGCGCAATACCATGCACATCATTAACTGTGCAAAAATTGGTGCCGATGTGATGACTGGCCCGTTATCTGCCATTGTTGGTTTGTTGAAACACCCCTTAACAGATATTGGCTTGGCTCAATTCTTGGCCGATTATGCCAAAGGAAATAATTAAAAAAAAACACTAGATAAAAAAAAGGGACTTCAGCAATGAGGTCCCTTTTTTATTGAGTTATACTTGGCTTACAATTGTTTTTCAAAATCCACATCAAACAAATTGGTAAAGGCATTTTTTATTATCGTATTGGGTTCCAAGATAATCGTGCGGTGCACTTTCATGATGGCCCAATTCCGTTTGGCTTCTTCAAAGTTGTGCGCCTGAACTTCTACGATTCCATTAAAGTTGTACTTGGCCACTAGGTTTTGCCATTCGGATACATCGGAATCTAGATTGACGGCCACAATGGTATATTCGGGGTGAAGCATATGCAATTCTATGGCTTTTTTATGTGCTGCGATGTAGTGCGAAGTGAGGTTTTTAGTCCAAAAAAATAAGATGGTTTTAGACTCACATAGGGTCCTATAGTCAAAGGGTTTATTGGCTAAGTCAACGAGTTTTACTTGCGGCAATTGCTTTTGCGCAATGAGGTTATTGATGGCTTTGCCTATCTCGTTAATTTCGTTTTTCTTGCTGTTGTCGGTCGAAACTTGGTGGTAGGTATCCAGAAATTTTTGATTGTTCACCATGTTTTGTTCCTCGAGCAAATAGGTAAAGGCAATGTTGTTGAGGATGATGTTTTTTACCTTTTCATTTTTAAGGAGAGTATCCGCAATTTTTAATTTATTGATGTTGGTCTTTAAGGCCAAATCTACTTCAGTGAAATGATTGTGGTAATTGATGGCCCCCATGTTGTTGAGCATATGCGATAAATAGGACACAAATGGTGCATAATTGGACAAGTTGGGGTTGTTGAAATTTATAGCTTTTCGGTAGTTGTAAAAGGAGGAGGGCAGGAGCTCAATTACGTCTTCACCGGTTCTCATTTTGTGGGCTAGGGGGTAAATTTCTTTTTTGGTATAATGCACAAAATTTAACGCACTTTGGGCATACAAATCAAAACCGTTGCTCCATTTGATGCTGGCTTTTTTCTGCAGATAAAAATTCTTTTTCTCTTTGTAGGAAGCGTCAATTTGTGCAGTAAATTTGGGAAGTGGGTAATCAAACACATCAAAAATGGTGTTGCGATCGGCTTCGTTTTTAAGATACAACTCCATCAAAAAGTTATTTTTTTGATCGCCACGACCACAAAAAACAATCGAGTTGTCAAAGTCTTTGGCATTGAGCCGCACCATGATACTGTCGTTTTTTTCAAAATAAACATACTGGTATTCCGGATCGTTTTTGAACGTGTACATACCAGGAGTTAGCGAGTCAAATTTGATGAAAAACCGATTGTTTTCGTCGAGCAGCACGCTGTCAATCACCTCGTTGTCTCGGCAAAAGAGCATGTATGGATTGGTTGGATTTGAAACTTCGCCACCAAAATAGGCGGTATAATTGTCGCTTTTAAATTCCTTGTTGCAGGAAACCAATAAGAAGGCCAAGGGCAAAACAAAGTATGGAACAATATGCTTCTTGAGGTCAGTCATTTATATTAAAATAGGGGACAAAAATATCGAGTCTACATATAGGGTAGTGTTAAGGCCTCGTTAAATAAACTTTTGTTGCCCAAAGCCATGAATACCCGCACTTATTTTATACTTTTGCGCAAATTTAAAATCCTCCATTTTAGTTATGCTAACAGTCAATAATTTATCGGTACAGTTTGGAAAACGCATCTTGTTTGACGAAGTAAATACCACTTTTACACACGGAAACATCTACGGTGTAATTGGTGCCAACGGCGCAGGAAAATCTACTTTCTTAAAAATTATTGCAGGAGATATTGACCCCACTTCGGGTAATATTCACTTGGAACCGGGCAAACGCATGTCGGTCTTGAACCAAAACCACAACATGTTTGACGAGCACACCGTATTGGAAACTGTCATGATGGGAAACAAAATTTTGTTTGCCGTAAAAAAAGAAATGGACGAATTGTATTTGGATTACAACGACGCCAATGCCGATCGAATTGGTGAATTGCAAGTGCAGTTTGAAGAAATGAACGGGTGGAACGCCGATTCGAATGCCGCTGCTATGTTATCCAACTTAGGAATCAGAGAAGACAACCACTATACCTTGATGGCCGATTTGGACGGAAAATTGAAAGTACGCGTATTATTGGCGCAGGCACTTTTTGGCAATCCCGATATGCTAATCATGGATGAGCCGACCAATGACTTGGATTTTGAGACCATTGCGTGGTTGGAGAATTTCTTGGCCAATTATGAAAACACCGTTATTGTGGTTTCGCACGACCGTCACTTTTTGGACGCGGTGTGTACGCATATCTCGGATATTGATTTTGGAAAAATTAACCACTATTCGGGGAACTATACATTTTGGTATGAATCTTCCCAATTAGCGGCCAAACAACGCGCCCAACAAAACAAAAAAGCCGAAGAAAAGAAACAAGAATTAGAAGAATTTATCCGTCGTTTTAGTGCGAATGTGGCCAAATCTAAGCAAGCTACTTCCCGTAAAAAGATGATCAGCAAATTGAATATTTCTGAAATCAAGCCATCCAGCCGACGTTATCCAGCGATTATTTTTGACCAAGAACGCGAAGCGGGCGATCAGATATTAAATGTAGAAAACCTCAGTGCATCAATTGACGGGGACACCTTGTTTACCGGTGTGGATCTGAATATGGCCAAAGGCGATAAAATTGTCTTGTTCTCCAAAGATTCTCGAGCTACAACCGCTTTTTATGAAATATTGAACGGCCACCAACAACCCGATTCGGGGCAATTTGACTGGGGAGTAACGACCAATCAAGCCTATTTGCCGTTGGATAATCATGCCTTTTTCGAAAATGACTATTCCTTAGTGGATTGGTTGCGCCAATGGGCCAAAACCGAAGAAGAACGCGAAGAAGTAAACATTCGCGGATTTTTGGGCAAGATGATTTTCTCGGGCGAAGAAGCATTAAAAACCAGCCGCGTATTGTCGGGAGGAGAAAAAGTGCGTTGTATGTTGTCGCGCATGATGATGGAACGCGCCAATATTTTGATGTTGGACGAACCCACCAATCACTTGGATTTGGAGTCGATTACGGCTTTTAATAATTCTTTGAAAAATTTTAAAGGATCGGTTATTTTTACCACACACGATCACGAGTTTGCGCAAACTGTCGGAAATCGAGTAGTGGAGCTCACACCAAATGGTGTAATAGACCGCTACATGACGTTTGACGATTATTTGGACGACGAAAAAGTGCAAGAATTGCGTGCTAAAATGTATACCAAGTAACACCTGTTCTTACTTAGAATAACGAATAAAAATCCCTTTTTTAGGGATTTTTTTGTTTTGAATTTCTTTACTCAACACAGGTCAATTGGGTTTTGAATAAATAAAAATTTTAGATTGAGTAAGAAAAACTCAAAAAGGTCTACAAAAAATACTAATTTTACCGCCCAAACCCACGCACCCATGAGTCAAAAACTATTGCTCAGTGAAAAAGAAGTTGCCATCATCTTGCATCGTTTGGCGTGTCAGTTAATTGAAAAACATTTGGATTTTTCAAACACAGTATTAGTTGGGATTCAACCGAGAGGTGTGTTTCTGGCTGAGCGTATCAAACAACTGCTAGAGCAGGAATACCAGGTGCCTAGCATTGCTTTTGGCTATTTGGACATCACTTTTTTCAGGGACGATTTTCGTCGTACCGCTACCCCAATCGAGGCCAATTCTACCAAAATTGATTTTTTAGTCGAAAACAAAAAAGTCATTTTCATTGACGATGTTTTATACACTGGTCGCAGCATCCGATCAGCCTTAACCGCTATTCAGTCGTTTGGCCGACCCGCCGAAATTGAATTATTGGTACTCATTGACCGACGATTTAGTCGACATTTACCCATACAGCCCGATTACCGCGGACGTCAGGTAGATGCCATCAACCAAGAAAAAGTAAAAGTCCACTGGAAAGAACAAGACGGTGAAGATGCCGTCTATTTAGTTCCAACAACAACTATACAAACCACAACAACCGCATGAGTGAATTAAGTGTCAATCATTTATTGGGAATCAAATACCTTCAGCCCGAAGATATTCAGCTGATTTTTGAAACAGCCGATCACTTTAAAGAAGTCATCAATCGCCCCATCAAAAAAGTTCCATCATTACGAGACATTACCATTGCCAATATCTTTTTCGAAAATAGCACCCGAACCAAATTGTCGTTTGAGTTGGCCCAAAAACGCCTTTCTGCCGATGTGATTAGTTTTTCGGCAGCACAATCTTCGGTAAAAAAAGGGGAGACCTTAATTGATACGGTAAACAACATCTTATCCATGAAAGTCGATATGGTGGTGATGCGCCATTCTTCGCCAGGAGCGGCTCATTTTTTGTCGCAAAAAGTGAAGGCCAGTATCATCAATGCAGGCGATGGTGCACACGAACATCCTACGCAAGCACTATTAGATAGTTATTCGATACGCGAACGTTTGGGTGAAGTAGGAGGAAAAAAAGTGGTCATTGTGGGCGATATATTGCATTCAAGAGTGGCACTTTCTAATATTTATGCTTTGCAGATGCAGGGCGCCCAAGTAAAAGTGTGCGGACCCAAAACCTTGATTCCGCGTTACATAGAATCCTTGGGGGTACAAGTAGAACCCAATTTGCGCAAAGCACTAGAATGGTGTGATGTGGCCAATATGCTCCGCGTGCAAAACGAGCGCATGGACGTAAATTATTTTCCGTCTACCCGCGAATATGCCCAGCAATATGGAGTAGACAAACCGCTGTTGGATTCCTTGTCCAAAGAAATTGTAATCATGCACCCGGGCCCTATCAATCGTGGGGTAGAGATTACCAGTGAAGTCGCTGATTCGTCGCAATCGGTAATCTTAAACCAAGTAGAAAATGGTGTGGCTATCCGAATGGCAGTGATTTATTTATTGGCCTCCAAAATACAATCCTAACCCATGAAAGTAGAGCACCAAAAACACAGCGTGATTATTAAAGATACCCAAGGGAATTTGGAATCTTTTGTGGAAAAACTCAGCCATGAATACAAAAGTTTCGAAAAAGAAAACATAATTGTTGATCTCACGCAGCACAAGGAGTTGACTATTAAACAACTCAATCTATTTTTGTCGTTATCCAAAACGCATAAATCCGCCAAAAAATCATTTGTATTGGTGGCCAATGACATAGATTTCAATTTAATTTCAGACAAACTTACAGTTGTTCCCTCGCAGTTGGAAGCGCACGACTTGATTGAATTGGACGAAATTGAGCGCGATCTAGGATTTTAATTCAACATGAACCTCACTATTTTGGGCTGTTATGCAGCCACCCCACGCACCCTTACCAATCCAACTTCCCAGGTTTTAGAAATTCGCAATCAACATTTTCTAATCGATTGCGGAGAAGGAACCCAAGTGCAATTGCGCAAACAGAAAATTAAATTCACCAAGATAAATCGCGTGTTTATCTCGCATTTGCACGGCGATCATTTTTATGGATTAATTGGCTTAATCTCTACTTTTTCCTTGTTGAGTCGGGCAAATGAATTGCATATTTATGGGCCCAAAGGTATCCAAGAAATTATTCAATTGCAATTGCGCTTGTCGGAGTCTTGGCCCCAATTCGACTTGATTTTTCACGACTTGACATCCAAAGAATCCAAAGTATTGTATGAAGATGATCAGGTGCGCGTACACAGTTTTCCGCTCAAACACCGCGTGTATACCAACGGATTTTTGTTTCAAGAAAAACCAGCAGAACGCAAGTTGGATATGAATGCGGTTTTGAACTACGAAATAGACAGCTGTTACTACCAAAACATCAAGAACGGCAAAGACATCACTTTAGAAGATGGACGAGTGATCCCCAATTCGGAATTGAGTTTAGATCCCCCAGTCACCAAAAGCTATGCCTATTGTTCGGATACCAAATATACCGAATCGATTATTCCGTATATTCAAGATGCAACCGTTTTGTACCACGAGAGCACTTTTTTGGAATCAGAGGAAGCTTTGGCCAAAAAAACCATGCATGCCACCGCCAAGCAAGCCGCATTGATCGCGCAGAAAGCGGGCGTTGGTCAGCTAATTTTAGGCCATTATTCTACACGTTACGCAAATATTGAGTTATTTAAACAGGAAGCCCAAGCACATTTTGAGTCCGTTTTATTGGCCAATGATGGCGTTCGATTTGAATTTTAAAAACACTCAAAAATAAGTACCTTCGTCACTCAATTTGAAGCGTATGAAAGATCTAAGTAATTACAGAAAGTCTTACGAAATAAGTAGCTTGTTGGAGCAAGATATTCCAACCGATCCCATCAATTTGTTTCACCGCTGGTTTCACGAAGTGCAAGATTTTGGTGGAGTTGACGAGGTGAACGCCATGACCGTTTCTACTCTCGGGTTTGATGGTTTTCCCAAAGCACGCGTGGTGTTATTGAAACAATACAACGAAGAAGGATTTGTGTTTTATACCAATTACCAATCCGAAAAAGGCAAAGCCATTGCAGCCAATCCCAAGGTATGTTTGTCTTTTTTTTGGAATAGCATGGAACGTCAAGTTATTATTAAAGGGACAGCACTGCTATTATCTGCCGAGCAATCGGATGCGTATTTTTATTCTCGGCCATTGGGAAGCCAATTGGGCGCCATTGTCTCACCGCAAAGTGAGATTATCCCCAACCGAACAGTATTGGAAACCCAATTACACGATTTAGAACAACAGCGCAACCAAGAAGTACAGCGACCAGCACATTGGGGAGGATACCGCGTTGAACCAATATCCGTTGAGTTTTGGCAAGGTCGACCCAATCGTTTGCACGACCGTATTCGGTATACAATACAAGCCGATTTTTCCTGGTCCGTTGATCGTTTGGCTCCCTAAAGTATCACCGAACTATTCCTTAAACTCCTTTTCAGGAGTTTTTTTTATGTCTTATATTTTCAATTATTGTAAGAAAAATATAGTAAAAAAAAATAAATAAGTGTATTTCATCGATTTTATTTTACACTTAAACGATAAACGATGTACTATTGTGGTGTCAAAAAGAAAGAATAATTGTTTACGAAAGTTTTGCCCAAATCTACTGTAAACTCAAACCTACTGATTATGAAATCACTTGTACTCAAATCCCTTGTAGTTGTAGCCTTAGTGCTCAGTTTATCTTCTTGTTCGTCTAACGCATCAGAAGATAATATCGCCAAACCCGAATTGGTTCAGCAATTTAACTATTCGTCCGATGAACTTGAATTGGCCGATTTAATTAACGAGTACCGCGTGAGTCAAGGATTGAATGCATTAGAAATCGTGAATCACGTTTCTTTCAAATCAGAGGAGCACAATGTATATATGATCGCCAAGCAAGTAGTTAATCACGATTTATTTGACCAACGTTCGCATAACATCATGGAAGTGTTGGGTGCGGTAAAAGTAAATGAAAATGTTGCTTTCAATTTTGCAACGCCTGCTTCTGCTTTAAACGCCTGGTTAAACAGCCCCGCACACAAAGCAAACATCGAGGGAACTTTTACACATTTTGGAGTTTCAATCCGAGTTGACCCCAACACCGGTAAAAAATATTTTACCAATATCTTTATAAAAAAATAGCGTTTAAAAATAGAGTTTAGTTTAGTTTTTTTTGACATTGAACCACCTTTCCCAAGGTGGTTTTTTGTTTTAGCCAACCGCTTCTTTATACCGAACCAAGCAACGCTCTCGCGCAAATTTATGATCGACCATAGGAGTTGGGTAAGTCAATTCATGTAGCTCAGGCACCCATTTATTGATATATTCTAATTGTTTGTCAAATTTTTTAATCTGTTCGCTTGGATTAAAGATGCGAAAATAAGGAGCTGCATCTACTCCGCTCCCTGCGGCCCATTGCCAATTCCCAACATTGCTTGCTTGTTCGTAATCCAATAGCTTTTGGGCAAAATAGGTTTCGCCCCAGCGCCAATCGATGAGCAGGTGTTTGCATAAAAAACTGGCCACAATCATCCTCACGCGGTTGTGCATGTGTCCGGTAGCATTAAGTTCGCGCATACCCGCATCTACAAAAGGATATCCGGTATGCCCGGTGCACCATTTCTCAAAATCAGCTTCGTTGTTATTCCATTGAATGGCGTCGTATTTGGGTCGAAAACTGGCTCGTATGGTGTGCGGAAAATGCCATAAAATTTGCATGAAAAATTCCCGCCAAATGAGTTCATTCAAAAACGTTTTGTTGTTGGAACGGGACGCGATTTGCACCATTTTACGGATGCTCACCGCCCCAAAACGCAAATAAGCTCCCAAGTAGGAGGTTTTATTTACTGCCGGAAAATTGCGGGTTTGTTCGTAGTTGTCTATTAAATGTGCAGACACATCATAGGGAGTAATCGCAATGTGGGAGCGCTGAAAACCAATATCGCTCAATGATAAAAACGGATAGGCATGATCGGCCAAATTTGCTAACTGAGATTCAGAAGCATATAACTGTAGCTGAACCGTTGAAAAATTGCTTTTCCATTTGTTAGAATAAGGCGTATAGACCACATAGGGCAAGCCGTCGTCTTTGACTACTTCGTTTTTTTCGAAAATAACTTGGTCTTTACAGGTTTTAAACGGAATTTTCTGGGCGGCCAACATTTCAAAGATGGCTTTGTCTCGAGATCGGGCGTTGGGTTCGTAATCGCGGTTGGCATACACGGCCGAGATGGGATGTTGGGCAACAAGTTGTTCAATAATAGTGAGTGGATCGCCATGAAATACCGCCAATGATTTTCCAACAACTACCAACTTTGCTTGGATAGCAGATAGTAAATCATGAATAAAACTCACGCGGGCATCTGCTCGATCCAATTGGCTTAAAATGGTTGTGTCAAAAATAAAAATTGGGAGTACCTCATTTGACTCTGCCAAGGATTCATACAAACCGTGGTTGTCTTCCAAGCGTAAATCACGTCGAAACCAAAATACTGTCATAGGTAGAATTTACTTACGAATGTACTAAAAGTCTAGACATTCCTCCATCCAAATGCAAGACTTGTCCAGACATCCAACTGCCTTGGTCACGCAGTAAAAAAGCAGCCATTTCGGCCAAATCTTGGGCTTGTCCGTATCGCTTTAGCGGATGACGATCGTTGGCTTTTTCTTGTTTGAGTTCGCTGTTCAAAAATTTATCGGCCAATGGTGTATGTGTGAGTGAAGGCGCAATTACATTTACACGCAATTGCGGGGCATATTCGGCAGCCAAGGCACGAGCAAAACCTTCTACAGCTGCTTTGGCCGCCGAAATGCTACTGTGAAACGGCATGCCCATTGTGGCAGCTACGCTACTAAACAACACCACGCTGGCCGAGGAACTGGCTGTTAGGTTGGGTAGTAAAGCTTGCAAACAACGCACGAGTTGAAAGAAATTGATTTGCATGTCTTGTTCAAAGTTCTCTAGTTTCAATCCTCTAAACGGACGCAGGTTGATGCTTCCCGGGCAATACACAAAACCATCAATAACTGCCGGAAGTTGCGCAATTGGCAACTCATCCGCTGTTACATCAAATGGAATATGGGTATGGCGCACGTTAGTTTGAGGTGCAGTTCGAGATAAAATAAAGAGGTTGGATTCGGTTTGCATAAGTTCGGCAATAGCCAATCCAATGCCATAAGAACCGCCGATTAAGACAATATTTTTCATGTTGTTTATTTTATTTGCCAAAAAGGGCTGTGAGTTTGTGTTGTCTGTAAGTGAAAATCTCGTTCAATTTGGGTTTAACCAAGAAGGGATGCACCAATTGGCCTAAAATTCCAAATGGTATTTTATAGTCAATGATGTCTTCCATTTCTACTCCGCCGGGTACTTCTTTTAGAAAATGTTTGTGGTGCCAAAAAGCATAAGGACCAAAACGTTGCTCATCAACAAAAAAAGATTTATCAACCACATGAGTAATTTCGGTTACCCATTTGGTTTTGATGCCCAACACAGGTGTTACGATATACTGGATAATTTGGCCTTGATACATGGGTCTATCGGCGCCATCACAGATTTCAAAACCCATGTATTCGGGTGTAATGGATTTCAAATTGCGTGGTTCGGATAAAAAAGCCCAAGCTTCATCCAAAGAAATGGGTAGAAATTGTTTGCTTTTGAGCTGGTATAGTTTCATGAAATATTTTTTACAAATGTATCATTTTGTTTAACAAAAAATTAAAAATGATGAACAAAATTTATTCGCTAAAAGTTGTATTTTTGGCAACAAATAATTTAATACTATGAAAAAAATAATTGCATTGATCGTATTTGGATGTGTATCTGCATTCGCACAAGTAAAGACACCACAACCCAGCCCAAAGGCCAGTTTGGTTCAAATTGTTGGATTAACAGAAGTAGCTGTAGACTACAGCCGACCTACCATGAAAGGACGTAAAGTTTTTGGTGAATTGGTTTCTTTTGGAAAATTATGGCGCACTGGAGCCAATTACAATACTACTGTAACATGCTCTGACGATGTGGTGATTGATGGCAAAACATTGAAGGCCGGAAAATATGCTCTTTTTACTATTCCTAAAATTGATACCTGGGAATTTATATTCTACAAAGACAACGACAATTGGGGAACTCCAGCCGAGTTGGACGAAGCAAAAGTTGCTTTGCGATGTACAGTAAAACCAGAAATAACTGCCAAATCAATTGAAGCATTTACCATCGCTATAAACCCAATTGACATCTATTCTGCAACCTTAGATTTATCTTGGGAGCGTTCTATTGCTTCATTAAAATTTGATGTACCTACCTACAAAACGGCCATGGCCAGTATCGAAAAAACCTTAGCAGGTCCTTCAGGGGGTGATTATTATTCGGCAGGCGTTTTTTTGTTTACTTCTAATGGAGACATTGCAAAAGCATTAGAATATGTAAATAAAGGAATTGGGATGAGCAAAGATGCACCCTATTGGATGTTGCGTCAAAAATCTTTAATCCAAGCCAAAATGGGGGACAAAAAAGGCGCGATTGAAACCGCTAAACTTTCCTTGGCTTCTGCCACTGATGCCAAAAATGCGGATTACGTGAAGATGAACAACGACAGCATTTCTGAGTGGTCCAAAAAATAATTAGTCAAGTAACTAAACCATTAAAATCCCGTTAGTCCAACGGGATTTTTTTTGTGCCTTTGTAGATGGTTATTTCCAATAACCAAGCCAACAAGATCGTACCTACAGCGCCTATAAAATTGAGCCATAAGAAGCCTACCACATCAATGTAATACACATAAAATATGACCAATTGGCTAATTACGGTTGCCCAAAATATGGCATTGGCATGGATGCGTTTAAAGTAAAACCCAACTAAAAATATACCCAATACGGTGCCATAAAACAATGACCCCACAATGTTTACCAACTGTATGAGGTTTTCTACCAAGGTGCCCATGCAAGCAAATAGAATGGCGATAATTCCCCACAAAATGGTAAAAAATTTGGTCGCATTTACGTAATGCTTGGGTGATTTTTCGGATTTTAAATTTCGTTTGTATAAATCGATGGCGGTGGTCGAGGCCAAAGCGGCAATACCCGAAGCAGTTGAGGACATGGCCGCTGATAAAATTACGGCCAATAAAAGCCCAATTAAACCTTGGGGCAAATAATGCAAAATGAAGTAGATAAACACATAGTCTTTGTCATTCGTTTCTGATTTCTCGTCGGCTTTGGAGATGATTTCGCGCGCCTGTTCCCGCAAATCATTTTCCTTACTCGAAAGAGCCACGAGTTCTTTGCGCAATATGGGGTTGTCGTAATTTTGGTTTAAATGATCAATGTAAATTAGGTTGATTTCTTTTTTTTCCTCAGACAATTGGTCCATTTTAACTTCCAAAGCCTCGTATTCTTTTTTGTAGGCCGAATGTTCAACCAAGGCTTTGTTGTTGGGATTAAAATTTACCGGTGCCGGATTAAACTGAAAAAACACAAAAACCATAACTCCAATTAATAAGATAAAAAACATCAAGGGGATTTTTAAAAAACCGTTCATGATGAGTCCCATTTGGCTTTCACGTACCGATTTGCCTGATAGATATCTACCAACCTGCGATTGATCAGTACCAAAATAGGAGAGGGCCAAGAAAAATCCGCCGGTAATTCCGCTCCAAAAGGTATAGCGTTTTTCGGGATCAAAGGAGAAATCTAAAATTTCCATTTTATGATTGGCTCCGGCAATGTGCATGGCATTGCTTAAGCTCATGTCGTTGGGCAACAAATGAAGGATCAAGAAAAAAGCAATGATTAATCCCAGAAATATGACAAACATTTGGTGTTTTTGAGTCACGTTCACTGCATTAGTCCCACCGGCTACCGTATATATAATCACCAAAACCCCAATAACCAAAATGAGCCAGGTGAGGTTCCAACCCAAAATAGCCGACAACACAATAGCTGGTGCATAGATGGTAATTCCGGTGCCTAACCCGCGTTGCACCAAAAACAACAGCGAAGCCAAGGTGCGTGTTTTAAGGTCAAAACGTTGCTCTAAATATTCATAGGCCGTGTAGACTTTAAGTCGGTGGTAAATAGGAATAAAGGTGTAGCAAATTACCACAATGGCCAACGGCAAACCAAGGTAAAATTGCACAAAACCCATCCCGTCGTGGTAGGCTTGTCCGGGCGTAGACAAAAAGGTAATTGCACTGGCTTGCGTGGCCATTACAGAAAGGCCTACCACATGCCAAGGCGTGTCGTGATTGCCCAAAATGTATTCCTCTACATTTTGACTCCCTTTGGTTTTCCAGACGCCATACACTACAATAAATAGGAGTGTTACTGATAAGATAATCCAATCAATTTGCTGCATATCAGGAGAATAAAAACATGAGTAAACAAAATAGTAATACATACAACACATTGGCAACCAAGACCCAGGTGTAACTTTTTTTCCAAACTCCGATTTCGTTTTTCATCTGATTTATTTGATTGAAATTAAATTAGCCAACAATCGATAGGCACCCGGAACGCCTTCGGGCAATTCTCTAAAAAAACTAAGTCCCGTATAAATGTAATTTCCTGTTCCGTATTTGGCATGCAAAATCAAGCCGTTTTTGGCTGTTTCTCCGGTGTCATTTGCGCTCAATATAGGCGTGAAAGCTTTATCCCATTGGTTTGGAAAATACAAGCCAATTTCTTGTTTCCAATGCAAAAAATCGGCAGCAGAGAGTACATTGGGTTTGTTTACCAGCGGATGATTGGGAGCTAGAAAGCGCACTTCGGCTTGTTCTTCGGTTACTCGATCACGTGAAATTTTGAGCGGAAACGGAGAAAAAGCAGAACTCGTTAGATCGTCCAAGGTGTTGTATTGCACAATCAAGGTTTTTCCATTTTTCACAAAATCGAGTAAATAGGTTTGCTTGCTGGCTAATTCTTGCACGGTATTGTAAGCACGAATTCCGGTGATTACCACATCAAATTGGGAAAGATAATCGGGAGAAAGCAGGTGCGGATTGAGTAATTTTACATCATAGCCCATCTGGGTTAATCCAGTAGGGACTGCATCTCCGGCTCCCATGAGGTAGCCAATTTTTTGTTTGCCGATTTTGAGTGCTAACCGTACCACTTTGGTTTCGGCCGGTTTCAGGATTTGTTGTTTGGCAATGTGCGGGTATTGGATGCTAATTTGTTCTTTGTTGTAATTCACCCCATCAACTATAGCAGAGGCCATAAGGGTTGCCGATTCTAATTTATCAGAAGGTGTCACAGTAAAATCAACCGCAAGTTCTTCGTTTTTGTTGGCTAATCGAAACGGAACCGAGGCGGGTGAACTGGACCAATTGGCAGGTAATTCTAGCTGAACCACGCCCTGCACATCGGCAGCGCCGGCTTTGAGTTTCACCGTTATTTTTTTGCTTTGTGTAGTGGGAAACAGCACAACTTTATCTGTTATGGAGAGGCTTACTACCGGGACGATATCGAGCGGCATGTGTACTTCACCTTTCACATCGTCGGTGTATTGGTAATGCACTACGCGCGCATACGAGAGGGTTGCGCCATATAAAGTCAAGTCAAAAGTCAGGGTAATTTCCTTTGGTTTTTCGGGAAGTCCAATGGCGTTCAATTCAGGCACTTGGTACATTCCTTCGCTGTAGGGGTTGGCCAACCAATAGGGTTGCGAGTAATTCATCGAACTCGGAATTACCAGATTGAGCGTGGTTTTAACTGGTTTATTGGTTTCTAATTCTTGGGCTTTAAAATCAACTGAAGTTTCAGGGTTTAGACGAATTGCACTCAGTTGAATAGGCGCTGCTGATCGGTTAATTGCCTCGACCTGAATTTTAATGCGCGAATTGGGCGTAGTTTCTTGCGTATCGGCAATGCCTTCCAAATACAAACCGGCGCAGCCTGCAATTACGGCTTTGATTTCTTGAGATTTGATCGATTTCCAATGCTCGTCTTCTATTTCTTGCATCAACTGATAAGCCATTACTAAATTGGGTAAGCTTTTGGCTGGATTGGTAAAATCAAAATCATGTATAGTTTGCGTGAGCAGTTCGCCTATTTTTTTTCCGCCCTTCACCCGATTCCAAGAAGTGTCAATTCCGGCAAAAAGCGCTTGATCTGGTGAGACCGGACTGCCTTTTAGAAACTCCAAATATTCGGTATCGTCGCCGCGTTCGCCAGCTGTTCCAAAACCTTGGGATTGGTGTTTGCTTCTGCTCAAGGCGGCAATTTCTTGGTTTGATTTGCCTTCGGCAGCATAGTAAACGCCTGTTTTTAACCGATATAAGTTGGTTTTATCGGCTTTTTCAAATTTGTCTTTGCTGCCGTAAAACCACCATGAGGTATTAAAAAATAACCGTTTGGCCTGCCAGGGCTTGTAGTTTTGCAATTGATTGGGGTAGCTAGTGGCCAGGTTACTCAAATCAAAAGCCTCCAAGCTTAATAGAGCCGACGAGGTGTGATGTCCGTGTGTAGTACCCGGCGATCGAGCGTCAAATCGGTTGATGATGACATCGGGTTGAAATTTTCGGATGGCTAATACTACATCATGCAATACGGCGTCTTTGTCCCAAATTTGCAAAGTTTCTGTAGGATTTTTTGAAAATCCAAAATCATTGGCTCGCGAAAAAAATTGGGTTCCTCCATCCACTTTGCGTGCTTCGATAAGTTCTTGTGTACGGATTACACCCAGTTGTTCACGCAATTCGGGACCTATTAAATTTTGTCCTCCGTCGCCACGGGTGAGTGAGAGATAGCCGGTCTCAGCCAATTGTTCATTGGCCAAATAGCTAATTAGGCGTGTATTTTCGTCATCGGGATGGGCAGCCACATACAGTACAGAACCTAAAAAATTTACTTTTTTAAGTTGGTGGTAGAGATTTACTGCATTGGGTTTGGAAGGTGTTTGCGAATAACCACTTGCACAAGCAAATAGGACCGCAAAAAAAAATGATTTTGAAAGCTTTTGCATAGATATATCTTAGTGGCAAGAGCTTCAAAAATAGTAATTAAATAGAAGTAATTAGACTGCTTTATATTTTTTGTGCAGTCTGGTGCTTAGGGTAATAATGAGTAACAATAACATAGTAGATCGTTTAGGTAGATTTGGGTGGTGTAAACCTACGGCATACATTTAAAAAAACGATTAAATGTATATTAAAATCGATTAAATACATTATTTTGTTTAAAAAATAATACTATTCTTACTATTAATCTATATGTTTATTGCAAATTGAGATCCCTTTTTGAAGTAATAAGTTATTTGGGTACGTAATTTTTTCTCCCTCGGCTGTGATTAAAAATACATGAAACGCATTAATGTCATCAATTTCGGCTTCGATCGGGAAATCTTTGTCGTGTATTTTGATGGTGTCGCCAATGCGAAACGGAAAAAAGAAAAATAAAATTACCCCAGCTGTTATGTTGCTAAGTATTGACCAAGTCGCAAACATGGCCACACCCACCACGGTAGTTATGGAGGAAACCGTAAGGAAAATTGCTTTTTTATCGACACCCCAAATGAGTACAAAGCCAATAATTGCCAAAATACTGAGCAAGATGTGTAAATATTTGATCACCAAATTGGCCCGTTTTTCGATAATTTGGCTTGACTTAGCATACCGTCTTACCAATTTGGACACGACAATTCGCGTAATAAGCACAAGGAGTAGAACGATTACAGAGGCAATCCATTCTTTGGTAAAATTAGTGTTCATGGGTAGGTGAGCTAAAATGTTCAACAATATATCGGTATACTTTTTCTATGGGTAAGCCCATCACGTTGGGGTAGGAACCTTCAATGCGTTGCACACCTACAAACCCAATCCAATCCTGAATCCCATAACTGCCTGCTTTGTCGTATGGTTCATAATTGGTGAGATAATAGGTAATTTCGTCGTCAGATAGAGGTCCAAATGTTACAGTAGTTACCTCATTTATGGTAGTATGTCCTGCTATGGTGGTAAACGTTACGGAGGTGATTACTTGGTGTGTTGCATTGGCCAAGCCACGAAGCATGCTAAAAGCTTCTTGATGGGAATTGGGTTTACCAATCGCTTTTCCCTGATGCCAAACGAGCGTATCACTTGTAATGAGCACATCAAATTCTTGCAAGGACGAAAGAAACGGCTTGCTTTTAAGTTCGGCCAAGTAATCGGTGATGTCCGTGAATTGCAAGTGATCGGGAAAGATTTCGTCAACTGGTTTCAATTCGATCTGCACATCGAGCTGAATGTCCTTAAAAAATTGCTGTCTTCGGGGCGATGCCGAGGCTAAAATAAAGCGATAGGGCTTGGTGCGTTGGTTAAGCATAGAGGTAATAAATAGTAAACGAAACAACTGCAATAGATAAAATCCCCACCAATGTAATCCCTTTTAAAACCAAACTCAGGTGTTTGAAATCTTGTTTTTGTTTGGCCGAAAACAATTTGATGCTGCAATACAAGAGCGGCCCAACCAAACCAAATAGCATGTAAATGGCGGTCGGATACAAATTAAAAGCAATAAAATAGCGGTTTGTGTAATAGAGTAACAACATCCACGGAATGCAACTGAGCACCAAAAGGATTTGGGTTGCGCGAGCTGTTCCCAAAAGAACAGGAAGGGTTTGCTTTCCCTGAATTTTATCGCCTGCTACATCTTCGAGGTCTTTTACCAATTCGCGGAATATTCCTAGTATAAACGCAAAAACCGCATAATCAACCAATATTGCAAATAGGTTGGACATGACTTGTTGGTTGCCGTCATAGGTGGCGGGAAATACATCAAAAAAACCAATTATCAATATGCTAAAAGCCAGTAAACCAGCAACTACCAGGGTGCCCAACAGTAGAATCTGTTTCAAGGTGGTGGCGTAAAAATAGAGTAGGGCAGCGACCAATATAAACAACGTCACAAAGCCCGGACGCTCTATCACATTAGACAAATAAAAGCCAATTCCTACGCCCGTGCAATTCAGAACTACATATAAATTGTAGGCTTGCGCTTCGCTGATGCGACTGCCAACGAGTAGTTTGTTTGGTCGGTTAATCGCATCGGCTTCTTGGTCAAAAATATCATTGATCACATAGCCGGCAGCAGCCAAAAGCACCGTGGCCAATACCAATAAACCATATTGCCAATGGGTGAGCGACAAGAAAACGGCTTGCATTTTGAGAAAACCATAGCGCACCACAAGTTGCATGAAGGCGAGTAGGAGCAGGTTTTGGTACCGAATGAGTAGGAAGTATTTCTTCATTTTTTGTATTAATCGTGTTGGCCGTTGTAATAGGAATGCCATTTGCCTTGCACGCGCATCACTTGTTCGATTACATCGCGCACGGCACCTTTTCCGCCATTTATGTGCGAAATATAGCCGCTAATGGACTTAATTTCGGGACTGGCGTCTTGCGGACAGCTGGCCAAACCTACCAATTGCATCACGTGAAAATCGGGAATGTCGTCGCCCATGTACAACACTTTTTTTGCGTCGATACTGTAATCTTGGCAATAGTCTTTGAAGGTTTCTACTTTATCGGGCACACCCAAATGAATGTCGGTGATGCCCAAGTTGCGCAAACGAATTCGAACACCTTCGTTACTTCCGCCCGAAATTATACACACGTTATAGCCCGATTCTAAGGCGGCTTTCATGGCAAAACCATCGCGGATGTGCATTTGGCGCAACATTTCGCCGGTTGGACTAATGTGCACCGTTCCGTCGGTGAGCACCCCATCAACATCAAAAATGAAGGTGTCTATTTGGTTCATGATTTCTTTGTAATTCATAACAAGGACAAGGTATTTGGGCCTATTTAGCCGTATAGGTTTGCTGAATAGATTGCGTGAGTAATTGGTAAATTTCTTTTTGATTGGTTTGGCTTACTAACGCCAAATGTGTGTTTATCGTGTTTTGGTCGTTGCGAATAGCAGGACCGGTCTGACCCAATCGCGGCGAAAGGTGTTGTGCTTTCTCGGCTGTTTCGGCGATGAGAGGTTTTAAAATATCAAATGGCACCTGATGTTCTTCGCAGATTTCTTCGCCAATGTGGTACAAATGATTTACAAAATTATTGACAAAAACGGCGGCTACATGCAAGGCTTTGCGTTGCACCGAATCAATCGTATAACAATTGGGAGATATGCAATGGGCCAAAGCCGTGAGCAGTTCTTGGTCGGTAGCGTGTTCCCATTCCAAGCAAACAGGCACATGGCTGTAATCAACCATACGGTTTTTGGAAAACGTTTGCAACGGATAAAATACGGCGCGTCTGTTTTTGGAATCAAGAGCAGAAAGAGCTACACTACCCGAGGTGTGCGCAATTAACGCATTGCTAAAGGGGAGCTTTGCCGATAGTTCGGGCAGTGCGCCATCAGAAACCGCCAAAATATAGATATCGGCTTTGGGAATAGCGAGTAGGTTATCGGTAATTCGATCGGGTGAAATAGATAATTCGGCTTTGTTTTTGTCGCGAACGACAACTTGAATAATATCAACTTTTCCCGATTGTTGAAACGCAATAATCAGGTGTTGAGCCACATTGCCCGAACCAAAAAGGACTACTTTTATCATGCGGCTAAATTATTGAAAAATTACATACGTCCTAGTTTATAAACCGATAAATCCCGCCCGAAAATTGGTGTATTAAATCGAAGTTAAATCCCTTTTTTATTGTCGTTTTTAGCTACTTTTGTGTCGCTAAATTTCCCTTTTTTTTATTTTATATCATGCAAAAAAAGTTACTCTCCGCGCTGTTTTCTACTCGATTAATGGCCATTTTGTTTTTAGGATACGCCGTGGCTATGGCTGCCGGAACCTTTATAGAAAGTAATTACAACACCGATACCGCCCGCCTTTGGATTTACAATACACTTTGGTTTGAAGCCATACACCTGTTTTTTTTGATCAACTTTTTTGGAAATATAAAAAAGTACCAATTGCTCAAAAAAGAAAATTGGGCCACCTTATTGCTGCATCTTTCCTTCATCTTCATACTAATTGGCGCCGGAATTACACGGTATGTCAGTTATGAAGGGGTAATGCCCATACGCGAAGGCGAATCGTCAAGTCAACTATTTTCAGAAAAAACGCAACTCACGCTTTTTGTAGATGGCCAATATCAAGGGGCAATGAAACGCCGCATTTTTGAAAAGCCCGTTTTGCTT
>Ga0209550_10000340_pt1 | contig 42411 bp, 30 predicted proteins | sample LauGreSuBDMM15SN_2_FD_187567 | JGI IMG/M metagenome (GOLD analysis project Ga0209550, IMG submission 187567) | Freshwater lake microbial communities from Lake Michigan, USA - Su13.BD.MM15.SN (SPAdes) (version 5) | ecosystem: Environmental > Aquatic > Freshwater > Lake | place: Lake Michigan...
AAAACGTAAATTATTATGTATTAGATTCGGGTGTAAATGCAGCACCAAACCGCGTATTTATAGCCAATTTCAATGAACTCCCCGCCTTTTCTTGTGACGAAACCAACGGACTTCAGACTTCACAAATTGTTTTGCACGAAACCACCAATATTATTGAAATTATCATCAACAAACGAACACCTTGTACAACATGGATTGCAGGTAATGGATTAGTTGGTATTCAAAACAGTGCAGGAGCCTTGGCTTATGTGCCGCCCGGAAGAAACACAGGAAGTTGGTCTGCCACCAACGAAGCCTGGCGATTTACTCCTGCTGGCGCTTCAACTACCCAATTGAACTGGCAAATTAATGGCGTATTCATGAATTCTGCCGATAATCCCTTGCTCTATTGTCCGCAAGAAGATCAACAAATAGCAGCGGTGGTTGCCTATACCAACGGAACGCAAACCAATTACGTTTCGGGTACAGTGGGGTATCCACTATTGGCTCCCATGCCGGCATTTGCAGATCCTATGGATTTAACTATTTGCAGCACCGAAAATCCACTGCAAGTAGCCGATCTATCTGCCAATACTTCATTGATTTTGAATAGTTTATCTCCCAGCGATTTTGAAATTCGCTATTATGAAAATGCCGAAGACGCAGGTAATTTAACCAACAATTACATCCAAACTCCAACAACTTTTGAGCTCAATGCTACCCAAACCATTTATGCCTCAATTGAATCAAACACAACCGGTTGTGTGTATGTAAAACCATTTCAAGTAATCGTTATTCCTTTTTTAACATCCCCTACAGGTCCTGGTACCCAAAATTTTACTGCTGGGCAAACCTTGGCCGATTTGACGGTGAATGGATCTGGAATTGTATGGTACACTGCTCCAATTGGCGGAACTTCGTTACCCAACACCACTCCGTTAACCGACAACAACACCTATTTTGCTGCCCAAAGCATAGGCGGATGCGAAAGTCGAAATACCTTGACCAACCGTTTGGCTGTAACAACTTTACTGGTTTTGGATGCCCCATCATTTTCGGCTAATACGGTGAAAATAAAACCAAATCCGGTGTTGGATGTGTTACAAATTGAAAGCAGTATACAAATTGAAAAAGCACAAGTTTTTAGTTTGGATGGCCGTGAAATACAATCAGAAACGATTCCGTTCAACTCGACTAGTATAGATCTAAGAAACCTAAATTCGGGGGTTTATTTTATTGTACTTTCTGCAAAATCAGGAAAAGTTACCCAAAAGATTATAAAAAAATAAGGGCATGAATCGGTACTTTTTTATTTTGTTGTTTATTTCTAGCACCAGCATTGGCCAGGAAATTGCGCTCCTGAAATACAGTGGCGGTGGCGATTGGTATGCCAATCCTACTTCTCTGCCCAATCTGATTAAGTTTTGTAACCAAAATACCGGTACCACCCTCAAGCCAAAACCCGCTACCGTTACGCCCAGCAGTCCCGATTTGTTTTCCTATCCGTTTGTGCACATGACCGGACACGGCAATGTCGTGTTTAGCCAAGCTGATATCGAAAACTTGCGCAACTACTTATTGGCCGGTGGCTTTTTGCACATCGACGACAATTACGGCATGGATGAATACATCAGAAAAGAGCTGAAAAAATTATTTCCAACGCAGAATTTACAGGAAATACCTGCCACACATCCCTTGTTTCAAAAACCATTTCCGTTTCCCAACGGAATTCCCAAAATACACGAACACGATAACAAACTTCCGCAAGCTTTGGGGATATTTATAGACGATAGATTGGTATTATTATATACCGTTGAGGTTGATTTGGGTGACGGCTGGGAAGACCAAGACGTGCACAACGATCCGGCCGAAGTACATGCCAAGGCCTTGAAAATGGGCGCCAATATGTTGAATTATATCTTTACCCATTGAGTGTGAGTTTTACTTTGTTGCTACAAAAAGAGATTCAAGAATATATTGCTGCGCACTCAGATGCAGACTGCAGCGCCTTGGCTCTTCAAAAAAATCCATTTCCTGAAATTCCTTGGCTGGAAATTATTCAGCAAATTCAATCCAAGCAAAAATGCGCCGGTAAACTACCCACGTGGTATGGCACTTCTCAGGTAATTTACCCTGTGAAATTATCGGTAGAACAAAGTTCGTCCGAGCAGACTGCAAAATATAAATCGTCACTGATTCAGGGGAAATCACTTCTCGATATGACTGGCGGAATGGGTGTAGATGATTTTTATTTTGCGCAACATTTCACTCAGGTAACGCACTGCGAATTGGCAGCAGATCTTTCGGCTACAGTACAACACAATTTTGAGGTATTCAATATCAAAAATGTAGATTTTGTAGTGGGAAACAGCTTGGATTATCTGCAACAAAGCACGCAGCAATTTGATTGGATCTACGTTGATCCTTCCCGAAGAAATGAAGCCAAAGGCAAGGTGTTTATGCTCGAAGATTGCTTGCCCAATGTGCCCGAAAACCTAGATGTATTGTTTGCGCACAGCGCCAATATTCTACTTAAAACGGCTCCAATTTTAGACATCAGTTCGGGAATAAAATCACTGCAATTTGTAGACGAAGTGCATATCGTAGCGGTAGACAATGAGGTAAAAGAACTACTTTGGATTCTGCGAAAATCAGCGGGGAATACACCCCACATTCACACCCTAAATTTCACTAAAAACGGCACCGAACTTGTAGATTTTTGTTGGGAAGACGAGCAAGATTGTAGCTTTTCGCTGCCCCTAACCTATTTGTATGAAGCCAATAGCGCGATCATGAAATCGGGCAAATTCGCAGCCGTAGCCGCACAATTTGGAGTATATAAATTACATGAACATTCGCATGTGTATACCCACGAAACGCAGCAGCCATTTCCGGGACGAACGTTCAAAATTGAGGCTAGCTTGCCCTACAACAAAACGGAGATGAAAAAATTAGTCTTGTCCAAGGCCAACATCAGTACCCGAAATTTTCCGGACTCGGTAGAAGAAATTCGCAAAAAATGGAAAATCAAAGACGGAGGATCTACCTATTGCTTCTTTACGACCGACCTGAACAACCAAAAAATAGTTTTACTTTGCAGCAAACTAAATTAACCTCCATGAAAACCATCTATTGCTTTCTATTCCTTGCCGTAACTACTTTTTTTTGGGCACAAACTCCTTGCGAATTCACTCAAAATATTAGCGATTCGATTGGCACCTACAAAACCACCAAAGATTACCTGGTTTACGAACGAAATTTTGCAGGAAATGCCAGCTATTTATTCAACTCCATTGCGGTAACCGATGGCGTGCCGTTGTTAACTATACAGTTTATCGAAAAAAGTTCCGATTTCATTAAAGCCAAATGCTTGGACGCGAATTCCAAATTGTTCATTCAGTTGCAAAACGGAAAAATTGTTACGTTGATGCACACCCAACAAGAAACCTGCGGCACCCTAGTGCGCGACGCAAATGGAATCAATAATCGCATCATGACCGGAAATTTTTTGTTTAGAAAAGACGATTACCAGTCGCTCAAAGACAGCCCCGTTTCGTTTATTCGGATAAAATTTTCGACAGACAACATCGATTACATATATAAAAAGTCGTTGAAATCTGAATTGGACGGGCAGTTGTATGAACCCGAAGTATACTTCATGAAAGTTTACTCTTGTATTGAAGGAAATTAGTTACACGGCCAAGTAAAATTGGCTATGGGTAATTCCTGACCTCCATCAATGTTGTAATGCCACCATTCGGAAGGAAAGATGGTAAATCCACTTTCGGTCATCACTTTCTTGAGGTACGTTCTGTTTTTTAGCACCACTTTTTCGAGCTCTAAATAGGAATGACTGGCTTGTTCGCCAAAAAAATCAAAGGAAGTTCCAAAATCTAATTCGGTTCCGTTTTTATCCACCAAAGTCAAATCAACGGCGCCTCCCCTGTTGTGCAAAGATCCTTTGGCCGGATCGGCTACATAATTTGGATCTGACACCAAAGCCCACATTTTTTGTTGCACCGAAAGCGGTCGGTAGCAATCAAATAATTTAAATTTATAGCCTTTTGATTTTATTTTTTCTTGGGCTACCAGTAATGCTTTCAAGGTTTTGTACCGCAGATAACATTCGCCGCAGTTGTATACTTTTTCACCCAAAAAATTATCTGTTGTAGCATACTTTAAATCATAAACAAAATCTGAACTGTAGGCACTCACTTTCACAAAAGAGGTGTCAGCTATAGTCGATTTTTCTTCAGATTGCTGTGCTTGTATTTGAGGAATCATTCCAATTGCTAATAGTAAAATAAGGTGTATTTTCATGGTGATGTGTTTTGAATTTCAAATATAGAAATAAATGGCGGAGTTATTCACAGAGTATCCTATTGACTTTGAACCCCTTTCTTAATGTGCCTAAAAAAAACGAAAAAAAAAGCCCGTTTTAGTTGTTAAATAACGAATGAAAAGTTAAGTTTGCAACCGCTAAAATGAATTCGTTCTTTGAGCTTGGAGAGTTGCCTGAGAGGCCGAAAGGACATGTTTGCTAAACATGCGTATGGGAAACTGTACCAAGGGTTCGAATCCCTTACTCTCCGCTTTTTATCCTTCGGGGTGTAGCGTAGCCCGGTTATCGCGCCTGCTTTGGGAGCAGGAGGCCGCAGGTTCGAATCCTGCCACCCCGACAACGGACGCATAGCTCAGCTGGATAGAGCACCTGCCTTCTAAGCAGGCGGTCGAAGGTTCGAATCCTTCTGCGTTCACGAATAAACAAAATAAAGAGTAAAAACGTCCAAGTTCACTTGAGCGTTTTTACTCTTTTTTTGTTTTCAAAGCGTCCCGCCCAAGGATGTTGCGCCAGCAAAATCCTTGGGGACGCTTTGCACAATGCCTTTAGGCGTTGTGGTGAACATCTGCAATTAATTAACTAGGTAACTCTATTGCCTTAACGCTTTGCACAATGCCTTTAGGTGTTGTGAGTCAATTTCCAAATGAAACTCTACTTTATTGAATATAAAGGATGTTGCGCCAGCAAAATCCTTGGTGACGCTTTGCACAATGCCTTTAGGTGTTGTGGTAAACATCTGCAATTAATTAACTAGGTAACTCTATTGCCTTAACGCTTTGCACAATGCCTTTAGGTGTTGTGAGTCAATTTCCAAATGAAACTCTACTTCAAATTTATTTTTCAAAACACCACCACTATTTCCATCTACAAAAAAAGCCCCTTCGTTTCCGAAGGGGCTTTTGCTTTATTATTAAATGAGATCTATCGCTTAATGATGCGTAATGTTTTCACTTCTTCGCCTTGGCTTACCGATAAAATTGACGCTATATTAATGCACAATTACAGTTCTACTCACGGCACTAATAATGAAATTGGCATGGGAATGGGTTTGCAATTGGTTCAAAAATTGGCCGAAAAAATCAACGCAAAATTATCTATAGAAAGTCAACTAAACGAGGGAACCGCTATACAGTTGAACCTGAATTAAAATTAATAAAATTTACCCCTTACTAAAATGCTTCTATAACCTAGAGGCATTTTTTATTGCTTTTTATTCTAACCGATCTGCAGGTTTAGGATTGGTTTTATGGGAATACTTAATTGAATCTATCACAAAACCTCGTTGCAGTAGACCAAACTGATCATCCGGATATAACCATTTATTTTTTGATACAGGGTTTGGTATCACGTCTTCCTCAATATGGGTTTCAGTCTGATTTTCTTGAGGTTCTAGAGGAGTATTGTGCATGATGCATTCCATAAAAATAGTTGATAGTAAATAACGGATTTCCAAAGAAATTTAGCCGACAACTAAGCTACTCTTTTATTTAAAATCAACTTGGTATAAAACAAAATCTTTTTATTTTTTTCTACAGTCATTTATCTCAAAAAAGAGCGTGATGGCCTTTGTTTTTACTCCAAAACCATTTGGGTGTAATTTAAATTGGTTAAATTCGCGACCGAAGTGAGAACCTAATACAAAACCAACAAACATGAACAAAAAAGTAGTTATTGTAGCTGCTGCCCGCACGCCAATTGGAAGCTTTATGGGCGCTTTATCAACCGTACCTGCTCCACTTTTGGGTGCTGCTGCCATAAAAGGAGCTTTGGCACAAATCAATTTGGATCCTTCCCTAATAGATGAGGTTATTATGGGAAATGTGGTTCAAGCCGGAGTAGGTCAAGCACCTGCTCGTCAAGCTGCCTTACACGCCGGTTTATCTAATTCTGTAATTGCAACCACCGTAAACAAAGTGTGTGCTTCGGGAATGAAAGCCGTAATGCAAGGCGCGCAAGCCATTATGGCGGGTGATGCCGAGATTGTGGTAGCTGGCGGAATGGAAAACATGAGTATGATTCCCCACTATACCCACCTGCGTAACGGCTATAAATTTGGACCTGCCACTTTGGTTGATGGCATGCAACGCGACGGATTATCTGATGCCTACGACAACCAAGCCATGGGCGTTTCGGCCGATTTATGTGCCAGCGAATACAACATTAGCAGAGAAGCACAAGATGCTTTTGCCGTGCAATCCTATGAGCGTTCGGCCCAAGCGTGGAGCGAAGGTAAATTTGATGACGAAGTAGTTTCGGTTGCCGTGGCACAGCGCCGTGGCGAAGCCATTATTGTGAGTAAAGACGAAGAATATACCAATGTAAAATTGGACAAAATACCGAGTTTAAATCCGGCTTTTACCAAAGAAGGAACGGTTACTGCCGCCAATGCCTCCACGATTAATGACGGAGCCGGTGCAGTAATTTTAATGAGCGAAGAAAAAGCGCTCGAACTGGGACTTACTCCCCTCGCCTACATTAAGAGTTATGCCGATGCCGCACAAGAACCCAAATGGTTTACGACAGCTCCGGCCAAGGCTCTTCCGAAAGCTTTAGCCAAAGTTGGACTCAGCGTTTCAGATGTTGATTTTTTTGAATTCAACGAAGCTTTTGCTGTAGTTGGATTGGCCAATGCCCAAATTTTAGGATTGGATAACAACAAAGTAAATGTAAATGGTGGCGCAGTTTCCTTGGGACATCCTTTGGGCTGTTCGGGTGTGCGCATCATTATTACGTTACTTAATGTACTGAAGCAAAACAACGCCAAGTTGGGTGCTGCTGCTATCTGTAATGGAGGTGGAGGTGCGTCTGCCATTGTATTAGAACGCGCCTAATTTAACAAACAAAAAGATGTTTGGAATATGCAATTTAGCGGTAATCCCTCTGCGACTCGAACCTTCTGATCGAAGTGAAATGGTTTCGCAGCTGCTTTTTGGTGAACAATTTGAACTAATTGATCGGCAGAAACAGTGGCGCAAAATTAGATTGCATTTTGATCAGTACGAAGGTTGGATAGACGAAAAGCAATTTCAAGAATTATCCGCCGATGAATACCAGGCATTAGCTAATTTACCAATAGCCTTAAATGGTGATTTGGTAGAATACATCACTTATCCTCCCAATCAATTGCTGCCCATTACCTTGGGTGCCTCGCTGGCGTTTTTGAAACTGGAGGAAATCAATCGACAAGGCTACAGTTTTGATGGACAAATTCGCACAGGAGTTCAACCCAAATCAAACGTGCTAGAAACGGCATATCACTATTTGAACGCGCCCTACTTGTGGGGCGGAAAAACTCCCTTTGGCATAGACTGTTCGGGTTTTACGCAAATGGTCTATAAATTGAATGGCTATTCCTTGCTTCGGGATGCTTCACAACAAGCCTCACAAGGAATTCCGTTGAGTTTTATCGAAGAAAGTGAAGCCGGCGATTTGGCCTTTTTTGACAACGACGAAGGAAAAATTATTCATGTCGGCATCATTATGGACGACAATTACATCATTCATGCCAGCGGAAAAGTACGCGTAGATCGCTTGGATCACTTGGGCATTTACAACGCCGAACTCAATAAACATACCCATAAATTGCGGGTAATTAAAAAAATAATTTAACTATTGTTTACCTAAAATGTTAAAAATCATTGCATTTATAAGCTTATTTTAGCCCAAATTTTTACATCGATCTATGAAATCAACCAAAATACTAGTACTTAGTTTGTTCTATTTTACGTTTTCCTTTGCGCAAACGGAAGCCGACAAAATAAAAATTATAGCTGAAACCAATGTTGCCGAGCTCAATCGAATCGCCCCTATTTATGATTCGATTTACAAAGCCGACAAACGCCGGGCGATGGAATTGGCGGCCGTGAAAGGTTGGCAAGAATTTATCGCCAAACCCAATGGCGGAATAGCCGAATTGGTGCGCGTAGACGAAAACGAAAACCCCGTATATTATACCACTGACAATGCAGGAGCTGCGATAACTACCCGAGCCAATCGCCTGAATACTGGTGGAAGTTTGGGCCTACAATTGGACGGTCAAAACATGACTATTGGTGTTTGGGATGGCGGAAAAGTGCGCAGTACCCACCAGTTAATATCCGGAAGAGTAACTCAAGTGGATAACCCGACCTCTGTTTCAGACCATGCCACACACGTGTCGGGAACTGTAATGGGCGGTACTGCCAGCGCTACGGCCAAAGGTATGGCCAGTCAAGCCAATTTGAGAGCCTACGATTGGACCACCGATACCTACGAAGTAACTCAGGCGGCAGCCAATGCACTCTTGGTTTCCAACCATTCTTACGGAAACGATCCTGCATCAGTACCGGTGTACAAATGGGGGAAATATGATGCAGATGCTAAAACGTTTGACAACATTATGTATAATGCGCCCTATTATTTGTTTGTAAATTCAGCAGGTAATTCTAGAAACGCAGGATACAATACAACCAAAAATGGCTATGATTTATTATCAGGCAAAAGCACGTCCAAAAATGGAATCATTGTGGCGGCGGTAAATCAGGTGAGTAACTATACTTCTGCAAACAGTGTAACGATGTCCAGTTTCAGTAGTTATGGACCTACTGATGATGGCCGAGTAAAACCAGATATCTGCGGAAAAGGCGTGAATGTTCGTTCGTGTACTTCTACCTCTGACAGCTCCTATTCTTCCTACAGCGGTACATCGATGTCCTCGCCCAACGTAGCAGGAACTTTACTTTTATTACAACAACATTTCAAAAATGTAAAAGGCGGATTCATGCGATCAGCTACTTTGCGTGGGTTGGCCATTCACACCGCCGACGAAGCGGGCTCGGCGATCGGTCCGGATTATAAATTTGGTTGGGGATTACTCAATGCAGAGCGTGCAGCGGTGCTCATTTCTAATGACAATGTAGATGCGATGATCAAAGAGAATACACTAAATCAGGCGGCTTCGTATACCTTTAATTTTGAACCAAACGATGCGTCCAAAGCCATCAGCGGAACCATTTGTTGGACTGATCCAACGGGCACCATCGTCAATAATTCAATTGTAGATTATTATGCGCCAGCATTAGTAAATGATTTAGATTTTAGAATTTCAAAATCAAATACAACCAACTTCCCCTGGAAATTAAATCCTGCAACAGTTACCGCTGCGGCCACAAAAGCCGATAACACAGTAGATAATGTAGAAAAAATTGAGGTAGCTGCCGGCGACGGAACCTATACGGTAACAATCAATCACAAAGGGAACCTCATGAATGCTTTGCAAAAATATTCGCTTTTACTGAGCAACATCAAAGGCAAACCAATTTTACTTTCTTCGAATGAAGCCATGACCAAACGTGTTTGTTTAGGTTCAACCTCTTCTTCATTCAATTTTCAGTTGGAAGCCAATCCAACCTTTAGCGGAGTAGCGCAATTTAGCATCAGCGGATTACCTGCAGGAGCTAGCGCTAGTTTCAACGCAGATTCTCTAACAGGCGCTGGATCGAATTCAATTGTATTGAGCGGTTTAGACGCCCTTACTGCAGGCACCTACAACATCACTGTTACAGCTACAACTGGAGCAATTAGCACCGATCTGTTTTACACCTTAATCATTCAAAGTCCACAAGCAGTTGGCCCAGCACTCACTTCTCCAGTAAACGAGGCCACTATTGCTACCAATACAACCACATTAAATTGGGAAAATATAGGTGATAATGTGGCCAGTTACAGCATCGAAGTTTCTACTGATCAATCCTTTACTTCGGCTGTACAAACCTATAGTTCAACAACCAATCAACTCAACTTACTAAATTTATTTTACGGAACAACCTACTATTGGAGAGTAAAAGCGGCAAACGAATGTGGTTTTTCTGACTTTTCGGCTGTAAATTCGTTCACCACCAATTGCAGTTCCAATTTAGTGGTTGCGGTTTCTAATGTGAGCATCAGCGGGGCAGCTTTCACTTGGACCAATCCAAACGGTGCATCTTCTTTTGAAGTTTTAGTAGTACCCGCCGGAAGTGGTTCTTCAGGCACTTACACCACCGTAAACACCAATACATATACTGTAAACGGATTAAATTCCTTTTCTTCTTATGATTTTTATGTGCGTTCGAGTTGTGCAGCAGGTACATTTTCTAACCTCGTTACTAATTCATTCAACACCTTAATTAATCACTGTGTAGATGGCGTATTTTTTGATTCGGGAGGTCCAACGGCCAATTACAGCAACAGCGAATATTACACGACTACAATAAACCCAATCAATGCAGGCGACCAAGTATCGGTTACCTTTACGTCGTTCAATTTAGAAAACGGCATCGATCGCCTCACTATTTACAACGGACCAAGTACCACTTCTCCATATATTGTAGAGCAATATGGCTTTACCGGAACCAATTCACCGGGAACTGTAACTTCTACCGATGCTTCCGGAAAATTGACTTTTGTATTTTACTCAGACGGAGCCACTAACGCGCCAGGTTTTGACGCAACAGTTACCTGCGCGAATTTGGCCACTACCCAAGTAACCAAAAGTAAATTCATCTACTACCCAAACCCTGCTCAAGCGGAGTTGTATTTTGATGCGATAGAGCCTATTCAAACCATAAGTGCTTACACAATTTTAGGCCAACTGGTTATCCAACAAAACGTAAATGACCGCAAGGCCACTATTAACACCGAAGCTTTAGCGCCAGGTACCTATTTGTTTAAAGTGCAAACCACCTCGGCTACACAAACAGTGAAGATTAATAAAAAGTAAGTGTTTACTTTATTGCATAAAAAAAGCCATCTATTCAGATGGCTTTTTTATTTGGTAATACCCAGTAACTTATTTTTTACCAATTTTAGCTTTCAATGCTTTTTTCTTGTCCATCATTTCTAACGCACTGTATACATTGAGCAAAGTTGTTCCGACATCTTCATTAAGTGGATTCAATTCAAACGCTTTCTCCAGATATGGGATCGATGATAGGAATAAACCGTCGCGTTGTTTTTTGAGCACCTCATATTTTTTCATGTCTTTATCTGATGTACCCAATTTGTTCATGTTGTCTACCAATATTTTTTCTCCATCCAAAATGAGGATAGCCAAGTTCAAATAGGCATTGATATAATCAGGCTTAATTTCGATGGCGCGCTTGTAGTATTGCTCAGCAGCTGCCGCATCAGTTTTTGAAGAGATTACGCCCAAATTGTACACCAAATCAGCATCGTTCGGGTTTTTGGCCAATACTTCTGAAATCAATTTTTTGTAGGTAACAAAATCTTGTAGTTTCAAATAAATATCTGCCTCAGCCAAGGTTAATGACGTATCATCTGGATTGGCTACACGGGCTTCGGCTAAAGCTGTTTTAGCTTCTTCGGTTTGGTTATTTTGTAATAAAATTAGCGCAATGTTTTTGTAAATCTCACCGCGTTTGGACGGAATCGCTTCGTCACGTGCATCGGTATACAATTTCAATTTTACTTTGCTGTCGCGATCTTCTTTTGAGCCAAAAAACTCTTCTTGCTCGTTCAACACATTCTTGGCATAATAGGCTGTTCCTTCGCCCGAATAGTTCAATCGTTTCAGCTCGTTGTAATAAGTCAATGCCGTGTCGTATTCTTGTGCATTTACCGCATAACTAGCGGCGTAGTACAATTTTTCTACATCGGTTTTGTCTACTTCATAGGCTGCATATAGTAATTGTGCGCCTTCTTTGTAGTTCTTTTGGTTACCCGCTTCAACCGCTTTAGAAATCATATTGCTTTTCACAGTGGCCAAAGCAGCTGTGGCTTGCTCAGAAAATTTAGATTTTGCGGCTGCTTTTTCAATCTCAACTACTTGTTTGTAGGAATTGGCCGCCAGGGTCATGTTGGCTGTTGCATCTACATTTTTGTTGGCTAAATCGAGAGCCGCGTTTCCTTTCACAAAATGAAATTGTGCTTTTTCAGCAGGAGAAGCTGCTGCCAATAAAGGTTCTGCTTGAGACAAACTGATCATTGCTTCTGCCGCATTGCCATTTTTTAAGGCTTTTTCGGCGGCTTTAATTTGATCCTTTTGGGCATACGTACTTATTGATAATACGAAAGCCGATGCAAGGAGTACATACTTACTTTTCATGTTTATAAAATTTAATTATTCTTCTGTTGTTTCTTCTGTTTCTGTGGCTTCTTCAGCTTCGTCAATTGTTTCAGCATCAACTGAAGCCTCATCTTCGCTGCCTTCTGGAGCTTCTTCCTCTTTCATTACTTTGGTTACCGCCGCAATCGAGTCGTTTCCTTTGATGTTAATCAAACGAACACCTTGTGTAGCGCGTCCCATCACGCGTAAATCAGACACATCCATACGAATCGTCAAGCCCGATTTGTTGATGATCATCAAATCATCGGCGTCAGTTACGTTATTAATCGAAACTAATTTTCCGGTTTTCTCGGTGATGTTGAGGGTTTTCACTCCTTTTCCTCCGCGGTTGGTAATGCGGTATTCGTCTAAGCTAGAACGTTTGCCGTATCCATTTTCAGCCACTACCAAAATTTCACTAGTCATGTCATTTACCGACACCATTCCAATTACTTCATCCTGCTCATCGGCCAAGGTAATTCCGCGCACACCCGAAGCGGTTCTTCCCATTGGACGGGTTTTTCCTTCTTCGAATCGAACCAATTTACCCGACTTAACAGCTAGTAATATTTGGCTTTCGCCGTTGGTCAATTTGGCTTCAAATAATTCGTCATCTTCGCGAATGGTAATTGCGGCAACTCCATTGACACGTGGTCTAGAATATTGCTCCAAGGATGTTTTTTTCACGATACCTTGTTTGGTTACCATGATTACATAGTGGTTGTTGATGTATTCGGTGTCTTTCAAATCTTTGGTGCAAATAAAGGCTTTTACTTTATCGTCACTTTCTATGTTGATTAAGTTTTGAATGGCACGTCCTTTGCTGGTTTTGCTTCCTTCTGGAATTTCGTACACCCGCATCCAGAAACATTTTCCTTTTTGCGTAAAGAACATCATGTACTGGTGATTGGTGGCCACATACATGTGCTCCAAGAAATCTTGGTCGCGTGTTCCGGCACTTTTTTGGCCAACTCCTCCTCTATTTTGAGTTTTGTATTCGGATAAATTGGTGCGTTTAATGTAGCCTGCATGCGAAATGGTAATTACTACATTTTCATCGGCAATTAAATCTTCGATACTTACGTCACCGCCAGCATATTCTATGGTTGAACGACGATCGTCGCCATATTTATCACGGATTTCGTGCAATTCGGTTTTGATGAGCTCCATGCGCAATTCTTTGCTTGCTAAAAGGGCTTTCAATTCTTGAATCAATTTCATGATGTCTTCATACTCAGCACGCAATTTGTCTTGCTCCAGTCCAGTCAATTGACGCAAACGCATTTCTACAATGGCACGCGATTGAATGTCGGACAAACTGAAACGAGTCATCAATTTTTCGCGGGCTTCGTCCGTATTTTTAGAACCTCTTATCAGGGCAATTACTTCGTCAATGTTATCTGAAGCAATGATTAATCCTTCTAAAATGTGGGCTCTTTCTTCGGCTTTGCGCAAATCATATTTGGTTCTGCGCACCACCACATCGTGACGGTGTTCTACAAAATAGTGAATCAAATCTTTTAGATTCAACATTTGTGGGCGACCAGCCACCAAGGCAATATTATTTACACTGAAAGAAGATTGCAGTTGAGTATATTTAAATAAGGTATTCAACACTACATTTGGAACGGCGTCGCGCTTCAATATATACACGATACGCATCCCGTTACGATCTGATTCGTCTCGAATGTTGGCTATACCTTCTATTTTCTTGTCGTTCACCAAATCAGCGGTTTTCTTGATCATTTCCGCTTTGTTCACTTGGTACGGAATTTCGGTCACGATAATCGATTCACGGCCATCTACTTCCTCAAATCCTACTTTGGCACGCATCACGATTCGACCTCTTCCGGTTTTGAATGCTTCGCGAACGCCATCATACCCATAAATCACACCGCCTGTAGGAAAATCAGGTGCTTTCACGTAATTGATCAATTCGTCAATTTCGATGTCGTTGTTGTCAATGTAGGCAAAGGTTCCGTCAATGACTTCACGCAAGTTGTGTGGTGCCATGTTGGTGGCCATCCCTACTGCAATTCCAGACGCTCCGTTAATTAACAAATTCGGAACACGTGTAGGCATTACTTTGGGCTCGTATAAGGTGTCGTCAAAGTTTAACTGAAAATCTACCGTTTCTTTGTCAATGTCTGCCATAATGTCTTCTGACATCTTTTTCATACGGGCTTCCGTATAACGCATGGCAGCTGGGCTATCGCCATCTACCGAACCAAAGTTACCCTGGCCATCAATTAACAAATAACGCAAACTCCATTCTTGCGCCATACGCACCATGGCGTCATATACCGAAGTATCGCCGTGAGGGTGGTACTTACCCAAAACCTCACCCACAATTCTTGCGGATTTTTTGTGCGCTTTATTAGAAAAAACACCTAAATCATACATTCCATATAGTACTCTTCGATGTACTGGTTTCAAGCCATCTCTAACATCAGGAAGTGCTCTTGATACAATTACCGACATCGAATAATCGATGTAGGCTGATTTCATTTCATCCTCAATGTTAATAGGAATTAACTTTTCTCCGTCAGACATATTCTAGTTAGTTTAAAATTTATTTTGTGTAAAAAAATCTCGTAAATATAGCCTTTTCGGTTGATTTTTTTATCAACTATTGGTCTTAAATGAGGCTATTTATTAACAAAATTCCACCTTAATTCAGTTGATAAGTTAGGGCTGACATTCCTTTTTTTATTAACTTTTTTTTTGTCTATTAGCTGACAGTACCCAAAGAAAGGAATGGTTTTTGAAACAGAGCCATTTAGCACTCAAAACTTACACGAAATTACACGCACATGGATGATAATTTTTCCCCCCGAGTTAAAGATGTAATAACCTACAGCAAAGAAGAAGCGCTGCGGTTAGGACACGATTTTATTGGCACCGAACACCTCATGTTGGGCATCTTGCGCGACGGAAACGGCAAGGCCATCAACATCCTAAACAACCTTTCTATTGATCTCGATCACTTGCGCAAGAAGGTTGAAATTTTAAGTCCACCCAACCCCAATTTGGTAGGCAGCAACGAAAAGAAGAATTTGCATCTCACACGTCAAGCCGAACGCGCCTTGAAAACTACTTTCTTGGAAGCCAAAGTTTTTCAGAGTACATCCATCAGCACGGCGCATTTGTTGTTGTGTATTTTACGCAACGAAAATGATCCAACCACCAAATTACTAAACAAACTAAAAATAGATTACGATACGGCCAAAGAACAATACTTAAGTTTAGAGCCACATGAGGATAATTACCTCGAAAATTTACCCAAAAACGAGTCCTACAACGAGGATGGCTCTGGCGACGAAACATTTAAGGAAAGTAATTTTACCAATCCGACATCCAAAACCAATAAAAAATCTAAAACACCTGTTTTAGACAACTTTGGTCGCGACTTAACAGAAATGGCCGAAGAAGGAAAATTAGATCCTGTAGTCGGTCGTGAAAAAGAAATTGAGCGGGTTTCTCAGATCCTGAGCCGCCGCAAAAAAAACAATCCCTTGCTAATTGGCGAGCCCGGTGTAGGAAAATCAGCTATTGCCGAAGGCTTGGCACTAAGAATCATTCAGAAAAAAGTGTCCCGCATCTTATTCAACAAACGTGTGGTTACCTTAGATTTGGCCAGCTTAGTAGCCGGAACCAAATACCGTGGGCAGTTTGAAGAACGCATGAAAGCGGTGATGAACGAGCTCGAAAAAAACGACGACATTATTTTATTCATTGACGAAATTCACACCATTGTGGGCGCTGGTGGCGCAACCGGTTCGTTGGATGCATCCAATATGTTTAAACCGGCGTTGGCTCGTGGCGAAATACAATGCATTGGCGCCACTACTCTAGACGAATACCGCCAATATATAGAGAAAGATGGCGCCTTAGAACGTCGTTTTCAAAAAATCATCGTAGAGCCTACGTCGGTCGAGGAAACGATTACCATCTTAAACAACGTCAAAAACAAATACGAAGACCACCACAATGTAACCTATACACAAGAAGCGATTGAAGCATGCGTGAAATTGACCAACCGCTATATGTCGGAGCGGTTCTTGCCAGACAAAGCAATAGATGCGCTAGACGAAGCGGGTTCCCGCGTGCACATTACCAATATAGATGTACCGATACAAATTTTGGATTTGGAACGCCAATTGGAAGAAGTGCGCGAACAAAAATCGGCGGTAGTAAAACGGCAGAAATACGAAGAAGCGGCCAAATTACGCGACGACGAAAAGCGCATCGAAAAAGACTTGGCTGTCGCCCAGGAACAATGGGAAGAAGATGCCAAATCAAATCGCATTATGGTTACCGAAGATAACGTTGCTGATGTGGTTTCGATGATGACTGGAATACCGGTAAATCGCGTTGCGCAAACCGAAAGTAATAAATTAGCCAATTTACCCGAACTCATTGAAGGAAAGGTTATTGGACAAAAAGAAGCGGTCATGAAAATTGCCCGATCTATTCAACGCAACCGCGCCGGATTAAAAGATCCCAACAAACCGATAGGCTCCTTTATCTTTTTGGGACAAACCGGAGTTGGAAAAACGCAATTGGCCAAAGTACTCGCCAAAGAACTGTTTGATTCAGAAGATGCCTTGATTCGCATCGACATGAGCGAATACATGGAAAAATTTGCCATCTCGCGTTTGGTTGGAGCGCCTCCGGGCTATGTGGGCTATGAAGAAGGCGGCCAGCTCACCGAAAAAGTGCGCAGAAAACCGTATTGTGTGGTTTTATTAGACGAAATCGAAAAAGCGCATCCGGATGTGTTTAATATGTTGTTGCAAGTATTGGACGACGGCTACTTGACCGATAGTTTGGGAAGAAAAATTGATTTCAAAAACACGATTATCATCATGACATCTAATGTGGGTGCGCGCCAATTGAAAGATTTTGGACAAGGTGTTGGATTTGGTACCGCCGCCAAAGTGGCCCAAACCGATGAGAACTCCAAAAGCATCATCGAAAATGCCTTGAAGAAAACCTTTGCTCCCGAATTTTTGAATCGTATTGACGATGTAATTGTGTTTAATGCCTTAGAAAAACACGACATCGATTTGATCATCGAAATTGAATTGAAAAAACTCATTGCCCGCGTGGCCGATTTGGGTTATCAGTTGGCTTTATCTGCAGAAGCCAAATCCTTCATTGCTGAAAAAGGTTTTGACAAACAATTTGGCGCAAGACCCCTGAAACGGGCCATTCAAAAATATGTAGAAGATGCCTTAGCCGAAGAAATTATTACTTCTAAAATAGGTATTGGCGACGAAATTTATATGGAATTAGATTCCGATAAACAAGAGCTGTTTATCACATTAAAAAAAGTTGAAAATCCAATCGAATAGTAGTGTATCAAAATAAGCGCAAATGCCTGACACCAAAATAATATTAGGAAGCGAAGAATGGTGTTCCTTCCCCGATCTTGGAATCCCGTTAATTAAAGCCCGTGTTGATTCGGGGGCCAAAACTTCAGCTTTACACGCCATAAACATTGCTCCTATTACAAAAGACGGAGAGGCTTGGGTGAAGTTTGACATCAATCCGATTCAAAATAATTTAAAAACCATCTTGCACTGCGAAGCCAAACTCATTGGCAATCGATTAGTGAAAAGTTCTTCTGGCTATAGCGAAAAGCGTTTTGTTGTACTTTCTGTTATCACCATTGGCAACCAAAGTTGGGAAATAGAACTCACCTTGACCAACCGAGATTCCATGGGTTTTCGGATGTTATTGGGTCGAGAAGCCATGAGTGGCAGAATTTTGGTTGATCCCGAACAAAAATATTTGTTGGGCGATAGAACCGAAGATACCATTCGTGAATTGTATGCGTCTTCTACCATTCAAAAAAAGGGATTGCGTATTGGTTTATTGGCCAGTAATCCCGAATTATTCAGTAACAAACGCATCATGGAAGCGGGTTCCTTTCGCGGACACGAAATGCATTTTTTGAACATCAAAGAATGCTACATGAAACTCGATGCCACCAAACCCGAAATTCATTACCGAGGAGGCCGAGTGCTGGATAATTTTGATGCGGTGATTCCCAGAATTCGCCCCAGCATTACTTTTTATGGCTGTGCCTTGACTCGTCAATTTGAATCGTTGAAAGTGTTTTGTTTAAACTCGGCGGCGGCCATTACCCAATCTCGTGATAAACTTTTTTCCTTGCAGTTGCTTTTGAATCATGGCGTAGATATTCCTACTACTGGTTTTGCCAACTCGCCTTTGGACACCGATGATTTGATAAAAATGGTAGGCGGACCACCGCTTATTGTAAAATTACTGGAAGGCACACAAGGAAAAGGAGTGGTTTTGGCCGAGACCAAAAAAGCTGCCGAATCGGTAATTAATGCCTTCAAAAGCTTAAATGCCAATATATTGGTACAGGAATTCATCAAAGAAGCCAACGGAAAAGACTTGCGTTTGTTTGTGGTTGATAATAAAGTTGTGGCGGCCATTCAACGGGTAGCTTTACCGGGAGAATTTCGGGCCAATATTCATTTGGGTGGAACGGCCTCTGTGATAAAACCAACTTCTGATGAAAAACGAATTGCCATCAAAGCAGCCAAGGCCATGGATTTACGAGTGGCTGGTGTGGATATAATTCGTTCGTCTAAAGGACCGCTTTTATTGGAAGTGAACTCTTCTCCAGGATTAGAAGGAATAGAAAATGCAACAAATAAAGATATCGCGGGCGAAATGATCAAAGCCATTGAACGCTATTGTAAATGGCTGTAATCAAGAACGAATACCTAGATATTCTTGTTCGAAGTTTAGGTGTCTATTTATTTATGTTGCTGGCTTTGCGGTCTTTGGTAAAAAAATAATTATCGCAGTTAAACACCGCCGACATTGTTCTCATTTTACTCATCAGCAATGTGGTGCAAAACGTGATAGTGGGAAACAATACTACTTTAGCTGTTGAAATTACTGCGGCATTAGTATTTTTTTGGTGAATTTTGCATTAAGAAATTAGTGTGCCAATTCCCTAAACTAGTTTTCCAACAACTCAAAATCAATTTGAAAACTGGACAAAAATTCTACTGAATTCACGATGTCGGTGTGCAAGATTCGATCTTCGGTAACCAAAGGGCAAATTGCACGATACGACTGCAAAAATTGCTCAATTAGCCCACTAGATTTCAGCGGTGAACGATAGGAAATGGCTTGAGAAGCATTCATCAATTCGATGGCCAAAATGCGTTCCAAATTGTCTACTATGCGCAAACATTTGGTCGCTGCATTGGCACCCATGCTCACATGATCTTCTTGTCCGTTTGAAGAAACAATACTGTCAATACTAGCCGGAGTAGCCAATTGTTTATTCTGACTGGCAATACTGGCAGCTGTATACTGTGGAATCATAAAACCCGAATTAAGCCCTGGATTATTTACTAAAAAAGCGGGTAAATTTCGGCTTCCCGAGATGAGTTGGTAGGTTCTGCGCTCAGAAATACTGCCCAGTTCAGCCAAAGCGATTCCCATAAAATCGAGTGCCAAAGCCAAAGGTTGTCCGTGAAAATTTCCGCCCGAAATTATTTGATCGCTTTCGATAAATACATTGGGATTGTCAGTCACCGAATTGATCTCGGTTTTCATCACTTTTTTCACGTAATCAATGGCGTCTTTTGATGCCCCATGTACCTGCGGAATGCAGCGAAATGAATACGGATCTTGGACCTGGATTTTGTGTTGGGCAATGATCTCACTGCCTTCTAAAAACTCGTTGATGCGCATGGCGGTATTAATTTGTCCTTTGTGCGGTCGAATAAAATGAATCAATTCTGAAAAAGGCTCTTTGCGTCCGTCAAAACCTTCTAAGGAAATGGTGGCAATCAAATCAGCCAACCAAGACAATTTCATGGCTTTTAGAGTTATGTGGGTTCCGTAGGCACTCATAAATTGGGTTCCGTTGAGCAAAGCCAATCCCTCTTTGGACTGCAAATCAATAGGCGACCAATTGAATTTGGCTAACACTTGCGCGCTAGACATTTTGTTTCCTTCAAAATAGACTTCACCTTCTCCTAATAAGGGCAAGGACAAATGCGCCAACGGAGCCAAATCACCGCTTGCTCCCAAAGAACCTTGGGTATAGATTACCGGTAAAATATCATAGTTGTAAAAATCGACTAAACGTTGAACGGTTTGCAATTGCACCCCCGAATAGCCGTAACTCAAGGACTGTATTTTGAGCAATAGCATGAGTTTAACCAATTCTTGTGGTACCTCTTCCCCTATTCCACAGGCATGGGATTTGACCAAATTTTCTTGCAGTTGGGTTAAATTTTCCGAAGATATTTTCACATTACACAGCGATCCAAAACCCGTATTGATGCCGTAAATCGGTTCATCGTGCGCTTTCATTTTCTCATCCAAATAGGTGCGACACTTTTGGATGTTGTTTTGTGCTTCTTCTGACAGAGAAAGAGTTTTATGCTGACTTAGAATTTCTTGCAGCAACTCCAAACTCAATGTCTCGCTGCTGATATAATGTATGTTGTCCATGGTTTGATATAAAGTGGTTCAAAATTCCACAAACAAAGAGGAATACGCAAGCAAATGAGGAATTAATTAATAATGAAAAATTAATATTTAGTAATTAACAGAAAACCGACAACAAACAACCGAGAACCGTGAACCGAAAACAATTTTAAGTATTTTTGCGGCACTCAATTAATTACACACTGAACATGAAAAATACTGCATTGCATCACATCCACGAAAGTTTAGGCGCCAAAATGTTGCCGTTTGCGGGCTATAATATGCCCATTACCTATGAAGGCGTCAATGCCGAACACGAATCTGTTCGAACAGCGGTGGGCGTTTTTGATGTGTCACACATGGGTGAATTTTTGTTGACGGGTGAACATGCTTTGGCTTTGATTCAGAAAGTAACCTCAAACGATGCGTCAATGCTCACGATTGGTCGGGCACAATATTCGTGTTTACCTAATAATGACGGAGGTATTGTAGACGATTTGATCGTTTATAAAATGAAAGAAGATCAGTATTTATTGGTGGTGAATGCGTCCAACATTGAAAAAGATTGGAACTGGATAAGCAGTCACAATGATTTGGAAGTGGATATGCGCAATGTATCTGACGACTATTCGTTGCTAGCCATCCAAGGACCAAAAGCAGTTGAAGCGATGCAAGCCTTAACGGCTGTTGATTTGAGTAGCATTGCCTATTACCATTTTGTGGTGGGCGATTTTGCTGGTTTTGAGCACGTAATCATTTCGGCTACGGGTTATACCGGTTCGGGAGGTTTTGAAATTTATTGTAAAAATAGCGAAGCAGAAACCATTTGGAACAAGGTATTTGAGGCTGGAGCAGATTATGGCATCAAACCTATTGGTTTGGCTGCGCGCGACACCTTGCGCTTGGAAATGGGATTCTGCTTGTACGGAAACGACATTAACGACAGCACCTCGCCTATTGAAGCCGGTTTGGGATGGATTACAAAATTCTCCAAAACTTTTACCAATGATAAAGCATTGTTGGCCCAAAAAGAAAATGGCGTAACGCGAAAATTAGTTGCCTTTGAAATGCTAGAACGTGCAGTACCTCGTCACGATTATGAAATTGTGGATGCCTATGGAACTATAATAGGTATTGTTACTTCTGGAACCATGGCGCCAAGCCTAGGAAAAGGAATTGGAATGGGGTATGTATATACTGCTCATGCGGCTGTTGATAGCAACATCTTTATTCGCATCCGTAAAAACGACGTGGCTGCCAAAGTAGTGAAGTTGCCGTTTTATAAGAAGTAAGTGGGGAGTGGGAAGTTGGGAGTTGGAAGTGGGAAGTGGGAGTTAAAAATTGTATAAACAAAGATAAGTTCTATTTTTGCAAAAAAATTAGCACATAATAATCGATAGAAATGGGAAGAGCGTTTGAATTCCGTAAAGGCAGAAAAATGAAACGTTGGTCGGCAATGGCCAAAGCGTTTACACGTATTGGAAAAGACATTGTAATGGCTGTAAAAGAAGGCGGACCAAATCCGGAAGCCAATTCGCGTTTGCGTGCCGTGATGCAAAATGCCAAATCGGCCAATATGCCTAAGGAAAATGTGGAACGCGCCATCAAAAAAGCAACCGATAAAGATACAGCCAACTACAAGGAAGTTTTGTTTGAGGGCTATGCACCACACGGAATTGCGATATTAATAGAAACCGCTACCGACAACAACAACCGTACCGTAGCCAACATTCGCAGTTACTTTAATAAATGCAACGGAACCATGGGAACCCAAGGCTCAGTTGAGTTTATGTTTGATCATACTTGTAATTTTAGAATACCCAAAGGCAATTTAGATCCCGAAGAATTGGAATTGGAATTCATCGATTTTGGTGCCGAAGAGGTATTTGAAGACGAAGATGGCATCTTAATTTATGCGCCTTTTGAGAGTTTTGGAGCCATTCAAAAAGAATTAGAAAACCGTAAAATCGAAATTTTATCGTCTGGTTTTGAACGTATTCCGCAAGTAACCAAAGCGTTGAGTGCAGATCAAATGGCAGAGGTAGAAAAATTACTCGAAAAAATTGAAGAAGATGACGATGTGCAAAACATATACCACACCATGGAAGAAAATTAAATTCAATTTATCACACAATAAAAAAAGTCCCAATCTGCAAATTGGGACTTTTTTTATTGAATATATTCTATTTCTTGATCGGCTTTATTCGCCGTAAATCCTTGTTCTTGCATCCATTGGTCGCTGAATACTTTACTCATATACCGTGAACCGTGATCGGGGAAAATGGCCACTACTCGACTGTTTTCATCAAACTCGCCTGCGGCAGCCAATTGCTTGATGGCTTGCATAACTGCCCCCGACGTATAGCCTACGAATAATCCTTCTTGCGTGGCAATTTCTCGGGCGGTGTAGGCACTTGCCTCGTCAGTGACTTTGGTGAAGGAATCAATCACATCAAAATTAGTGGCTGAAGGGATTAGGTTTTTTCCCAGCCCTTCTATGCGGTACGGATAGATTTCAGTAGTGTCAAATTCTTTGGTTTCGTGGTATTTTTTCAAAACCGAACCATACGCATCAACGCCTAATATTTTTATAGACGTTCCTTGTTTTTTTGCTTGTTCTTTTAAGTATTTGGCTGTACCCGAAATGGTTCCGCCGGTGCCGCTACAGGCCACCAAATGCGTAATGGTTCCTTGTGTTTGCTTCCAAATTTCTGGACCCGTTGAGTGGTAATGCGCCGCACTATTTAATTCGTTAAAATACTGATTGATATACACTGAACCTGGAGTTTCTTGGTGCAAACGTTTGGCTACGCTGTAATAGGATCGATAGTCATCAGCTGCCACATCACACGGACATACATAAATCTTGGCGCCCATGCTGCGCAACATATCAATTTTATCGGGTGATGATTTTGAAGTTACTGCTACGATACATTTATAACCTTTAATAATGCTCACCATTGCCAAACTAAAACCGGTATTTCCCGAAGTAGTTTCTACAATTGTTGCACCTGGTTTTAGTATTCCTTTGCGTTCGGCTTCTTCGATTATATAAAGTGCAATGCGGTCTTTGGAGGAATGGCCTGGATTGAAGGCTTCAACCTTGGCATAAAACGAACCCGGAAATGATTGGGTCATGTTTTGCAACTTGATTAATGGGGTGTTCCCTATTAATTCCAAAACCGATTGATATGCTTGTACTTCTTTCATTAATCTAAATTTTGTAAAAAGGCTTGTAGTAAATATGACGCGTCAAAATTAAAACTAATAATCTAGTTATTGGTCTATTTTTTCTAAATCTAATAAAAAACTAAACTCCTTGGCCAATTCCCGCAAGGCTTCAAATCGGCCAGAAGCACCTCCGTGCCCGGCATCCATGTTGATATCGAGATACAATTGGGTGTTGTTGGTTTTTAGTATGCGCAAGCGGGCCACCCATTTGGCGGGTTCCCAATACTGCACTTGCGAATCGTGTAAACCGGTTGATACATACAGATGCGGATAGGCTTGTGCTTTGATGTTATCGTAGGGCGAATACGATTTGATGTAATTGTAATAGTTAATTTTATTTGGATTTCCCCATTCGTCGTATTCACCAGTTGTGAGTGGAATGCTCTCGTCCAACATCGTGGTTACCACATCTACAAAAGGTACTTGGGCAATTACGCCGTGATACAAGTGCGGTGCCGTGTTGCAAATAGCGCCCATGAGCAATCCACCGGCTGATCCACCTTCGGCATAGAGATGATCGGCACAGCTGTATTTTTCTTGAATTAAAAATTCGGTGCAGGCAATAAAATCGGTAAAAGTGTTTTTCTTGCGCAACAATTTTCCTTGCTCATACCATTCTCTACCCAAATCTTCACCACCGCGCACATGGGCTATCGCATATATAAATCCGCGGTCTAACAAGGACAAACGCGTGCTCGAAAAATAGGCATCCATCGACATCCCATAAGATCCATAGGCGTAGAGCAACAGTGGATTTTCTCCATTTTTAGTGAGTCCATTTTTGTACACTATCGAAATGGGAACTTGAGTGCCGTCTTTGGCTGTGGCCCAAACACGCTCTTCGGTGTAATTGGCTTTGTCAAATTGCCCACCCAATACCACTTGCTCTTTGAGTACTTGCTTGGTTTTGGTTTTCATGTCAAACTCAATTACCGAGGCCGGAGTATTCATCGATTGGTAACTGTAACGCAATAAAGATGTCTCAAAATCAACATTAGTGGTAGTATAAGCTGTATACGTTTCGCTTTCAAAGGGCAAATAGTAGGCTTCGCTCCCATCCCAAGGTCGAATTTGAATTGTGTTCAAGCCATTTTCCCGCTCGGAAACCACCAAATAATCACGGAATATTTCGATGTCTTCGAGCAAAACAGCTGCGCGATGCGCAATCAAGTCTGTCCAATGTTCCTTTTGTGTATTCGATTCAGGGGTAACCATCAATTTAAAATTAGTGGCTTTGTCTTTGTTGGTCAAAATATAAAAGCGATCTCCGAAATGCGAAATGCTGTATTCTAAACCACGTGTTCGTTTTTGAAAGAGTTTGAATTTTCCTGATGGCGCATCGGCAGCCAAAATTTGGTATTCAGAAGTGAGCGTACTGGATGATGCAATAACCAAGTATTTTTTTGATTTTTCTTTGTATACCGATACATCAAACGTGTCGTCTTTTTCAAAGTAAACCAGGGAATCGGTTTGGGGTTGCATGCCCAAAATATGTTTGTAAACACTGTCCGCGCGCAAGGTAACGGCATCTTTTCTGGTGTAAAACAAGGTTGCGTTGTCGTTGGCCCAAGTGGCTGTTCCGGTCACGTTTTCTATTTTATCGGGAGCCAACTCACCACTCACTAAGTTCTTGATTTGCAACGTATAGATGCGTCTCCCAATCGTATCGACTGAAAAAGCTACCCATTGGTTATTGGGTGAAATAGTTAGGCCTTTTAGATTAAAATAGGCAAAACCTTTGGCCATTTCGTTGCAATTAAACAGGATTTCTTCGGCTGCATCTAGGCTTTCTTTTTTTCTAGAATAGATGGGATAATCGCCTCCTTTTTCAAAACGAGTGAGGTAATAATAGCCGTTATAAAAATAAGGGACCGTGCTGTCGTCTTCTTTGATGCGGGATTTCATTTCCAAAAACAAAGCCTCTTGAAACGGCTTGCTGTGCTTGGTTTGTTCTTGATAATAGGCGTTTTCGGCATTCAAATAGGCAATGACTTCCGGGTTTTCTCTGTCATTCAACCAAAAATAGGGATCGATGCGGGTGTGGCCATGTTTTTCTAAAACAACGGGGATTTGAGGAGCCACTGGGGCTTTTTTAATCTGCATTACAAACTAATTTTTGCCAAGGTTTCGAGCACATAGGTGTGCATCACTTCTTTGTAATCCAAGTGGGTCACTAAACGTAATTTTCCATGTCCCATGTTGCTAATAGCAATTCCTTTTTGCTTGAGGTAATCAATTATATCAATTTCATTTAAATCAGGTTGAATAGAAAATATAACGATATTGGTTTCGATGGGTTCAACGGTTGAAACCCAAGCTAAACTAGCCAATTGCTGTCCCAATTCTTTGGCTCTGCGGTGGTCATCGGCTAAGCGTTCGATGTGGTGATCTAAGGCATATAAACCGGCTGCGGCCAAATATCCTACTTGTCTCATGCCACCACCCAATTGCTTGCGGATGCGCAAAGCCCGGTGTATGGTTTTTTTATCGGCTAAGAGTAATGAACCAATAGGTGCTCCCAAGCCTTTGGACAAACAAACAGATATCGTATCAAATAGCTCTCCGTACTGTTTGGGATTTTCTTTTTTGGCCACTATAGCGTTCCAAATTCGGGCGCCATCCATATGAAATTTAAGTTGATGTACATCGCAAACGGCTTTAATATTGCGCAATTCTAGCAAATCATAACAAGCGCCTCCGCCTTTGTTGGTGGTGTTTTCTACACAAACCAAACTCGTGAGTGGGCTGTGGTAAAATTCGGGATCCGTAATCGCCGAAGCCACTTGTTTGGCCGTAATCATGCCGCGGTGTCCATCGAGCAAACTGCAGGAAACGCCACTATTAAAGGCAACTCCTCCACCCTCGTAATTGAACACGTGGGCCCATTTGTCGGCAATGAGTTGTTCACCGGGTTGGGTGTGTAATTTAATAGCCGTTTGATTGGCCATGGTGCCCGAAGGAAAAAACAAGGCTGCTTCTTTTCCGAAAAGGGCGGCTACTCGTTTTTCTAGGGCTATAACTGTGGGGTCTTGTTTGTATACGTCATCGCCTACTTCGGCCGAAAACATATATTGCAACATCTCGGGTGTTGGTTTGGTAACCGTGTCACTTACTAAATTTATTTCCATAGGTATTGGATAAAACCTTTTTAATTAAATGGTAAAAATGAGGTAAAAAATTAGTTATTTTTGCGGTACAAACTTAAGTAAATTATGACAAATACCGAACAAATAAAAGGTATTGTGGAGCGCCTTGGTGCGTTGAGGAGGTATCTTTGACATTGATGCCAAACTGATTGAAATTACCAACGAAGAAGAAAAAACCTTTGCACCCGATTTTTGGAACAATGCCAAAGAAGCCGAAGTAATCGTAAAAAACCTACGTTCCAAAAAAAAGTGGGTCGATGACTATAATCTAGGTATAGCGCTCGCTGACGAATTGCAATTGGCCTACGAATTTTATAAAGAAGGCGAATTGTCCGAAGCCGAATTGGATGCCCAGTATTTACTTACCAATACCCACCTCGAGGATTTAGAATTCAAGAACATGCTTTCAGACGAAGGCGATACCCTGAGTGCCGTGTTGCAAATTACGGCTGGCGCTGGCGGTACCGAAAGCTGCGACTGGGCTCAAATGCTCATGCGCATGTATATGATGTGGGCCGAGAGTTACGGATTTAAAATCAAAGAACTCAATTTTCAAGCGGGCGAAGTAGCGGGTATTAAAACCGTTACTCTAGAAATAGAAGGCGATTATTCGTTTGGCTACCTGAAAGGCGAAAACGGTGTGCATCGATTGGTGCGCATTTCGCCCTTTGACAGCAACGGCAAACGACACACCTCATTTGCTTCTGTATATGTGTATCCGCTAGCCGACGATACGATAGAAATTGAAATTAATCCATCTGATATTTCTTGGGAAACCATGCGATCAAGCGGTGCTGGTGGCCAAAATGTAAATAAGGTAGAAACAGCAGTACGATTGCGCCACCACCCTACCGGAATTATTATCGAAAATTCGGAAACCCGATCGCAATTAGACAATAAAACCAAGGCCATGCAATTGTTGAAATCGCAGTTGTATGAAATTGAATTAAAAAAGAAACAAGCCCTGCGCGATGAAATCGAAGCCAAAAAGATGAAAATCGAATGGGGATCACAAATTCGAAATTATGTGATGCATCCCTATAAATTGGTCAAAGACGTGCGAACCGGTCACGAAACCAGCGATGTAGAAGGCGTAATGAACGGAGAAATTGATTCGTTTTTAAAGGCCTTCTTAATGATGATGGGGCAAAAAGAAGAAGGATAACTTAGGAAAACACCCGAATAAGCGTTGGTGAAATTATCTCTACTTGATACTGGGTTAAATTTCTAGTCGCAGGTCCTCGTGTTACCACACCTGTACTACTAAACTTTGCATTGTGGTTTGGGCAAATGAATTCATTTCCAGGTGCACTAAAATTTACAGATGTTCCTTGGTGTGTACAGGCTGAAGAAACGGCTAAAAATGTTCCTGCCAAGGTGCGTGCAATTATAATTCCATTTAGAACCATGAATCCCCCATTATTGACCAAACTACCTGTAGTGGTGTCAACTGTAAAATCTACATTAGACGGAGGATTAGAAGCATTTCCATCACTTGAACAACTTGAAGTCAATCCACCGATGCAAGAAGGAACCAATAAAAGAGCTGCGCCAAATCCTACTTTTGAAAAAAATTCTTTACGATCCATGATATTTAATTTAATGTTGAACTCAAATGTAGGCAGCTAAATTCGGAAAAAAAAATATCCCGAGTTAAATTAATAGCAACAGCCTACTTGTTAAATTAGTAAACAAATTGTACTTGATGTTGCAAAATTTAAAGTAATATTGGAAACAATATAAAAAATTCTCCATGAAAACATACTCCATTCATGCCATACATTCCTTAATTGGCGGTGAACTTATAGGTGACACAAGCACGCAAATTACCGCACCCGAAGAATTAGATAAAGCAACTGAAACCGATATTAGCATTATTGGCACCAAAAAATACGAACGCCTTTGGGCTAATTCAAAAGCGTGTTGTGCCATTGTAGGCAAAGACATTAGCATAGAGCCCGGTGAGCATAAAGCCTTTATTAAAGTGAGCAATCCCGATTTGGCAATGTCCAAAGTACTCGAACTCTTTGCTCCAGCTTCTCCAGTTTTTCATACTGAAATTCATCCGACTGCAACAATTGATCCGAGCGCAAAAATTGGCGAACATGCCAAAATTGGTGCACATGTTTATATTGGACCAGATGTAACGATCGGTGCGCATGTTGTTATTTACCCTAATGTAACGATATTAGATAAATGCTCCTTGGGAGACCACACCGTAATTTGGCCTGGAGTAATCGTTCGGGAACGCTGTCATATTGGCAATCATTGCATTATACACCCCAATGCCTCGATTGGTGCCGACGGATTCGGATTTAGACCTTGCCCAGAACGTGGCTTGGCCAAGATTCCACAAATTGGCAATGTGGTAATCGGAAACTATGTAGAAATTGGCGCGAATTCGTGCGTAGATCGCGGCAAATTTAGTTCGACGATTATTGGCGATGGTTGTAAAATTGATAACTTGGTACAAATAGGACACAACTGCAAGCTGGGTAAATTTTGTATCATGGCTGGAGCCAGTGGACTGGCCGGCTCGGTTACCTTGGGAGATGGTGTAATGGTGGGTGGAAGCGCTTCTATAAAAGACCATACAACAATAGGTGCTGGTGCCATAATTGGCGCTGGATCTGGCGTAACTGGCGATGTAGAAGCTGGTAAAACCATGTTGGGCTATCCGGCAGTCGAAGCGCGAGATGCTTTGAAACAATGGGCCTTACTTAAACGAATGGTGAACGAAAAAAGATAATAAAAAAGGCAAACTAATAAGTTTGCCTTTTTTATGTTTTATAAAATCGCAGAAAACAAATAGTAAAATAGACCTGCAATAACCGCAGATACGGGAATAGTAAGAATCCAAGCCCATAATAATTTTACGGTAACTCCCCAACGCACGGCAGAAACGCGTTTGGTTACGCCAACCCCGATAATTGAACCCGTAATGGTGTGGGTGGTCGATACAGGAATTTTAAAATGTTCAGTTAAGAATAAGGTTAATGCACCAGCCGATTCGGCAACAACGCCCTCGAATGCATTTACTTTGGTGATTTTAGATCCCATGGTTTTCACGATTTTCCAACCTCCACTCAATGTACCGAGTGCGATTACAGTGTAACAGGTGAGCGGAATCCAACTGGGCATAATCCCGTCAATTTTTATACCGTCCTTTTCTGAAGGTAAAACCACATTCAGATCTAGCCAGCCTGCAGAAAGGTCAATGTGTGGATTTGATTTAATGTACACTGCCACAGCTGCAGCAATAATTCCCATTACTTTTTGTGAATCGTTTCCGCCGTGTCCTAAACTAAAGGCTGCAGACGAAATTAACTGCATGCGTTTGAGTACTTTTTCAGCTTTTGAGGTTGATAAACTACTGAATACCATATTGAAAAAAGCCAAGGTGTAAAAAATTAAGGCTACCAAAAACCACTTGATGTTGGCCGGATGACTGATCACATACCAAAATTGGTTATGAAATCTAGCTTTTACTGGGTGAATATCAAATTCAATCACGGTAGACATAAACCAAGCAACCAATCCCATCAAGACCAAGGTGAGTAGTTTTGGGTAAATGTTCTTGCGCGAAGCATACATGAGCCACAACGAGATAAAATAAGAAATGATCATACCCAATAACGGGGCAAATACTATAAATAGAATTACGATCACTACTCCCGAAGGCAACAATTCACCTGCTTTGGCCGCATGGTACCAATTTACAATTTTGAATCCCGCATGTTCAACATCGGTCACACCACTAAAACCGTGGGCAATAGCAGCGCCGGCAAATCCGCCTATGAGTGTATGAGAAGAAGAGGAAGGAATTCCTTTCCACCAAGTAATTAAATTCCAAATGATTGCTGAAACAATTCCGGCCAATATTACAATGAGGTTGATGCTGCTTGTGTGCGCTGTTTTGGCAACCGTATCGGCCACACCAAAACCAAAAACCCAATAGGCTAAGAAATTAAAAAAAGCAGCCCAAAGTACTGCTTGAAAGGGAGTCAACACCTTAGTGGCGACAATGGTAGCTATTGAATTAGCCGCGTCGTGAAATCCGTTGATGTAATCAAACAACAAAGCTAAAACTATAATAACTAAAAGTAGAACCATCAGATTACGTGCTTTATAGAATTAAGAGTGTTTGACTGAAATTTGCTCCATGATGTTAGAAACACTTTTGCATTTGTCAGAGGCCGTTTCTAAAGAGGCTAACACTTCTTTGTATTTGATGATGTTTTTGATGTCTACTTCGTTTTCAAATATATCAGCAACCGCCTTATCAAAAACCGAATCGGCTTTGCTTTCTAATTTGTTGATTTTGGTACAGGTATCTTTAATTAAATCATGATTTTTCATGGTTTTTAATTCCTGAATCCCTACTCCTATTAGCTGACACGCTTCTAGATTGATCTCGGTTAATTTACGAATGGATTTCGTAATTTTTTCTACCTGGTACAACTTCATTTTGCTGGCTGCGCCATGCATATAATCGGCGACATTGTCAATAGATTTAATCAACACGTGTATGTCTTCTCGATCAAATGGTGTAATGAAGTTTTTGCTTAATTCTAAGTGAGTCTCGTGGGTAATTTCTTCAATGAGCGCTTCTAATTCGTCGATTTTTTTAAAGTACTCTTCGCGTTCGTTTTGCTTTACATTAACCACTTCGTGCAAAATTTCGGCAAGGAGAATCAAATTAGCGGTAGCTTGTTCAAATAAAGGAAAGAATTTTTTGTCTTTGGGAACTAAAAACTGGAATAAGCGATTTAATGTCATGAGTGAATATAATTTGCTCAAATGTACTAAGTCAAAACAAATAAATTGCAAATAAATCATTAATATCATGTTATTAAAAAGCCTCATTTATATTTTTTAATTGAGCCTGTTATCTAATACTACGATTTCGTAAATTAGCCGCACAATCAACCTAGTTATACTGAAAATGGACTTAAACTTCAACAAAAACGAAGACCACAATAAATTGCTCCTCACCCAATTAAAGCAACGCTTCGCCAAAGTAAAATTGGGCGGTGGTGAAAAGCGCATCGAAAAACTGCATGCCGAAGGCAAAATGACGGCTCGAGAGCGCATCGATTATTTGTTAGACAACAAAAAACCAGCCATAGAAATTGGTGCATTTACCGGAGAAGGCATGTATGCCGAACACGGGGGTTGTCCATCGGGAGGCGTGGTCGTAAAAATTGGATACATTCAGGGCAAACAATGTTTAGTTGTGGCCAATGACGCTACTGTAAAAGCAGGTGCCTGGTTTCCGATAACCGCCAAAAAGAATTTACGCGCCCAAGAAATTGCCCTAGAAAATTACTTGCCTATTATTTATTTGGTGGATAGTGCGGGTGTTTTTTTGCCCATGCAAGACGAGATCTTTCCTGATAAAGAACATTTTGGCCGCATCTTCAGAAACAATGCCATCATGAGTAGCATGGGGATTACCCAAATTGCCGCTGTGATGGGAAGTTGTGTGGCGGGAGGTGCCTATTTGCCTATCATGAGTGACGAGGCGATGATTGTAGATAAAACCGGGAGTATATTCCTGGCCGGAAGTTATTTGGTGAAAGCGGCCATTGGCGAAAACATAGACAACGAAACCTTGGGTGGCGCGACTACACACTGCGAAATTTCAGGCGTTACCGACTACAAAGCCAAGGATGACAAAGATGCATTAGATCGCATTAAGCGCATTGTAGGCAAAATTGGCGATTACGAAAAAACTGGCTTTAACCGCGAAATTGCTTGCAAACCAACCTTGGACGAAAAGGAAATTTACGGCATCCTACCAAAGTTACGCACCGAACAATACGACATGCTCGAGATTATTAAACGATTGGTTGATCATTCGGAGGTTGATTTATACAAAGGAGATTACGGCAAATCAATAATCACTTGCTATGCGCGAATTGACGGCTGGGCAGTTGGGATTATTGCCAACCAACGCAGCGTTTCCAAAACCAAGAAAGGTGAAATACAATTTGGGGGAGTAATTTATTCAGATTCTGCCGATAAAGCCACTCGCTTTATTGCCAACTGCAACCAAAAGAAAATTCCATTGGTTTTTCTACAAGATGTAACTGGTTTTATGGTGGGATCAAAATCGGAACATGGCGGGATCATTAAAGACGGAGCCAAAATGGTCAATGCAGTTGCCAACTCTGTGGTGCCTAAGTTTACTATCGTGATCGGAAACAGCTATGGTGCCGGAAATTATGCCATGTGCGGAAAAGCCTATGATCCTCGACTCATTGTTGCCTGGCCTAGTGCCGAACTCGCGGTAATGGGCGGATCGCAAGCGGCCAAAGTATTGGTACAAATAGAAGCGGCTACGCTCAAAAATAAAGGCGAAGTGGTTGACGAACAAAAAGAACAAGAATTGTTTGATAAAATTAAAGCCCGCTACGACGAGCAAGTTTCTCCCTATTATGCCGCAGCCCGTTTATGGACCGATGCTGTAATAGATCCCTTAGATACCCGAACTTGGATTAGTATGGGAATTGAAGCGGCTAATCAAGCGCCTATCACTAAAAAATTTAACATGGGTATTCTCCAAGTTTAATATCTTGCTATGAAAAATATTACCCTGCTATTTATCCTAGCAGTAACCCTTACTCAAGCCCAACAATTTACCCGGAAAGATTCGTTGAAAGGCGGCTTGGCTGTGGAACGGAAATGTTTTGATGTAAAAAAATACAGCTTGGATATTGCGTTAGATCTTGAGCAAAAAAGTATTTGTGGTTCAAATACCATCCGCTTTGCAGTCACAGAAAAAAGCAAGCGAATTCAGTTAGATTTGTTTGCCAATATGGTCGTGGATAGCATTGTGTATAACAAACAAAAATTGACGTACACCCGCGAATATGATGCCGTATTTGTAGACTTCACAACTGATTTAACCCCAGGAATTTCGGAATACTCGCTTCAATTTTATTACCATGGCCAGCCCAAAATTGCCGCCAATGCTCCTTGGGATGGTGGATTTGTGTTCAAAACAGACGGAAATGGTAACCCTTTTATAGGTGTTGCGGTGCAAGGCGAAGGAGCCAGTTTGTGGTTTCCGTGCAAAGACAGCCAAAGCGACGAACCCGACCAAGGCGCCACGATGAGCTTCACGGTTCCAACAAAACTTATGGCCGTGTCTAACGGAAGATTTATAGGTAAATTTCCCGTAAACGCTTCCAGCGTTCGTTGGGAGTGGGAAGTAAAAAATCCCATCAATGCCTATGACGTTACCTTGTATGTGGGTGATTATGTTCATTTTGGCGAAAACTACAAGGGATTGGATTTAGATTATTACGTACTGCGAGAAAACGAGGCCAAAGCCAAAATCCAATTTGCCGAAGTGAAACCCATGTTGGATTGTTTTCAAGAAAAATTTGGCCCCTACCCTTTTGCCACTGATGGCTTTAAATTGGTAGAAGCACCCTATTTGGGCATGGAACACCAAAGTGCCGTAGCCTATGGAAATCAGTTTCAAAAAGGGTATTTGGGAACTGACCTATCGGGAACTGGCAAAGGCTTGTTATTTGATTTTATTTTGGTGCACGAAAGCGGACACGAGTGGTTTGGCAACAGCATCACGGCAAAAGATGTAGCCGACATGTGGATACACGAAGGGTTTACCTGTTACAGCGAATCAGTTTATTTGGAGTGTACACAAAATAAAGAAACGGCCCTAACCTACTTGAATGGGCTGAAAAAAAATGTGAGAAATGACCGACCAATACTAGGAACTTACGGAGTGAAAAACGAAGGATCGGGCGACATGTACTACAAAGGAGCATTACTCCTAAATACAATCCGAAGTTTCATTAATAACGACGAGCGTTGGTGGCAGATTTTAAAAAATTTCAGCACAACTTTTTCCCATCAAATTATTGATAACCAAACCGTGATACAGTTTTTTTCTGATCAAACTGGGTTGGAGTTGGCCCCGGTATTCAATCAATATTTGGCACACAAAGAACTGCCGGTATTGGAATGGAAATTGGCCAATAAGCAATTGAGTTTTCGCTGGAATTGTGCAGAAAAAGGGTTCAATGTTCCGGCTACATTTATAATTAAGGGTAAAGAAATTCGGGTAAATCCAACTAAAAATTGGAAGTCAATTTCCGGTAAAGTAAAACTCAAAAAAGACGTCGCCGTAAAAACAACTGATTTTTATATTCTTTCAAAAGGACTTTAATCGGGTAAAATGCGAATTACTTTGGCTGTCGCCGTTTCTTTAAAAGCAGGTAAAAAAAGCACTTCTTTTGGTTTTTCATATTTGCCTAATTCAGCAAATACGGTTGGCGCTAGTTCATAGGGATTTCCTTCGATAACCAAAACCACTATTTCTCCCCAAGTTGCATCGGGTTTGCCCATAATATAAAAACGCTGCGGAATAAAATTGGCCAATTTTTGCTCAATGAGTTCCGGAAATAATTTCACTCCTCCACTGTTAATCACCGAATCAGCCCGGCCAATAAAAGCAAATTGGGTTGTATTGATGAGCTGAACGACATCTTTTGTAACCAATATTTTTTCGGCTATACGTGGCGCATCGATACACAAACAATCGCTTTCAGTTGAACTAAATTGTACACCAGGCAAGGCTGTAAAATAAGGTTCTTGAATTGATCTAACCGCGATATGAGTTACGGTTTCGGTCATCCCGTAGGATTCAAACGCATTAATTTTGAGACCGAGCAATTGTTGTTGTAAAACAGCAGGAAGTGGCGATCCGCCTATTAACAACAACTTGATTAGCGATATTTTATCAAGTGAATTGGCTACTTGCAACGGAACCATAGCCGCAAAATCATAGCCTTTATCTACTTTTTGCAACGGATTGGCCTGTGGTTGTATAGCATCGAGCTGCCAACCCAATTGCATGGCGCGCACCAACATCATTTTCCCAGCGATAAACTGGACTGACATACACAACAGAGCCGAAATTCCGGCATATAACTGAAAAAATTGGGCAGTTGCTTTGGCCGATTCAACTAGGGCCTGTTTGGAAAGAGCGATTTTTTTGGGTGGTCCTGTTGTACCCGAAGTTGTGAGTTCCAATATATCGGAATCGTCAAACCAGTTGAGCAAAAACAACCCAATCTGTTGTTCGTATTCGTCTCCTTCCTTAATATAAGCATAGGCAACACGTGACAAATCAGCTTGGTTAAAGGAAAACCCATTGAGTGTAAACTGCGGATGAACAAATTGATAATCAGCCATTGGAAGTACCTATTTGCTTAGTTTGGTAGGGTGAATTTTCCAGTTAATTTTTCTTTCCAATTGGTCCATTTGTATTTTTTACGCAATACCAATAGAATAAGTGGGTAAATGATAAAAACAGGCAACAACACATCAAAGCCAATTTCGGGTTCAGAAACGTCTTTAAGAATCGAATGCGTCTGAAATACAGACCATGAAGAGGTAACCAACAAGGCGCCTATTAAATTATTCGCAGCATGAAAACCCATCGCCAATTCTATCCCGTCATCCAGCAAAGTGAAAATACCCAATAACAAGCCTGTTCCGATGTAATAGATCAATATACTGTAGCCCATTTTTTCTACTTCGGGGTTAAAGATATGCATGCCTCCAAAAATGAGCGAAGTGAGGAGTAACGGAAACCATTTGTTGCCCGCCAAATTGCCAAATCCTTGCATCAAATAGCCCCTGAAAATTAATTCTTCGCAACTGGTTTGCAAGGGCAACATGACACCCGCAACCAACACCAAAAGTATAAACGAGGGCCAATTCAAGTTGAACACATAATCGGTTGGATGAAGCAAATAGTCTAATGATGTAGTGAACACAACCACTGATGCCCATAAGCCAAAAGCAAAAAAGAAGCGGCTCCATCGAATGGACCCAAACGGATTGATCAACGATCTTAAAGATTGCTTGTGGATCCATTTTGCCACAAAATACAAGCCAATGATTCCGCCAACAAACGTTAAACTCATGAGAAACAAGGAGAGGTTGGAGTCTAACACATTTAGAATATCTGTGGTGGAGAGTTGAGCCAAATTGGTGGTGTGCGGCGATAAAAATACAGCCAAAATTAAAGGAATTTGTGCCAAAGAGGAGGCCAATATAACAAATAGAGAACCGACAAGGTACTTCCAAAATTTGTTTTCTTTTTTGATTGCTTGTTCGATAAACATAGGAAAATATTTTAGTATGATAGGTTCGAATGTACTGATTTTAGTTGAACTACAAAACAGGAAGCTGGGTAAAAACTTTCCCAAAATTAACATATTATTTCGGTTACGCATTTAAACCAAAAGCTATCTTTGCGCTTGTTGAAAACAGTTAAAATTCCTTTCATGAAATACCTATACCGTTGTTGGATTGTGCTTGCTTTTTTTCTGTCATTTGCCGTTTCAGCCCAAGACAAATCAGCTAAAAAAATAAAATTAAAAGGCAGCGTTGTCGAGAAAGTGAGTAAGCAACCATTAGAATACGCCACCATTTCCTTAGTAAATCCTATTTCAAAAAAAATTGAAGGCGGCGGAATTACCAACAACAAAGGAGAGTTTGAAGTGGTGATCAATGCTGGATTATACGACTTAAAAATAGAGTTCATTTCCTTTAAAACTAGCCTATTTCAAAATCAGAACTATTCCGAAAGTAAAAATTTGGGGCAGTTGGTTCTTGAAGAAGATTTTACCCAATTGAACCAAGTAGAAGTGCGTGCCGAAAAAAGTACCGTAGAAATAAAGCTCGATAAAAAAGTTTACAACGTAGGCCAAGATTTATTGGTTAAAGGCGGAACAGTAAGTGACGTATTAGACAATATTCCCTCGGTAACTGTTGATGTGGAGGGAAATGTTGCCCTGAGAGGCAATGAAAATGTTCGAATACTTATAGATGGCAAACCCACAAATGCCATTAATATTTCGGAAGCATTGCGACTCATTCCGGCTGACGCTATTGACAAAGTAGAAGTAATTACCAATCCGTCGGCGCGCTATGATGCTGAAGGTGGTGGTGGGATTTTGAATATCATCTTGAAGAAAGGCAAAAATCAAGGTGTCAATGGAACGCTTTTGGCCTCAGTTGGATCTCCTGAAAGCTCAAGTATTTCCGGGAATTTTAACGTGAAAAGCGAATTGGCAAACTTCTTTACAACTATCGGATACAACAATCGCAACGGGCCGGGTAATACCATGATTAACCAACAAAATTTTGATAACAGCAACAATTTAGTTTCTTATATAGAAGAGAGACGAACCAACCAGCGTTTGTCTGAAGGATTTAATACTATAGTTGGCATGGAGTTGATTTTGGACAAAACAAGTTCCTGGACGAATTCCATTTCCCTCCGAAAAAACAATGGAGGAAATCCTGAAAATGTATTTTATAACGAGTACTTGCCTTCAGGAGATTACTTTAAATCCGGACGATTTAACGACATCAAACGAAACACCAAAAACGTAGAATACAATACCATCTACATTAAAAATTTCAATAAACAAGGACACAAACTTACCATTGACGGATCATTTTCTGTGAGTACTGATTTAGAAAATTCAAGTATTTTGGGTACAGACATTATTCCTGTCTATGCTGTAATTACAAATGAAATCACTAAAAATACTCAAGAACAAAGCCGCAATTTAATTCAAGCCGATTACGTCTATCCGTTTGGAAAAAGTCAGTTTGAAGCAGGATTTAGAGGCAATTATTCGGCATTATTTTCTGATTTTAATGTGAAAGAAGATTTGCTGGGTAACGGAACATTTACCACAAATCCATTTGTGACAGGTATATTAGATTACCAAGAAAATGTAACAGCCGCCTACACTCAATATGGTTCAAAATATAACAAAATATCCTACCTATTTGGGCTTCGGATGGAGGATTCCAATATTGTAATTGATCAAATCTCAAATGGAATTAGCAATACAAAACAGTATGTAAACTACTTTCCTAGTGTGTTTTTAAATTACACGCTCAAAGAAGGTACAAATATTACGTTCAGTTATAGCAAACGTATTAATCGACCACGAGATCGCTTCCTCAATCCGTTTTCGTCCTATTCGAGTAATATTAATTTGTTTTTTGGAAATCCTGATTTAGATCCTGCGTTGAGTGATGTGTATGAGATTGGGATTCTTAAAAAATGGAAACAAATTACTTTAAATAGTTCTGTGTATGTCAATAACACCACTAATTCGTTTCAAATTGTCCGAAAAGAGCGCGGCGACTATATCAATGGCATTCCGGTTATTATCAATACACCCTTTAATTTAAGTACCGAAACTAAATTAGGATTTGAATTTACCTTGAATTACACACCCTACAAATGGTGGAAATTAAATTCGAATTTCAACTTTTTTCAAAACAAAACAGATGGTCGCTATACCTACACGAGAACGACGGGTGAGGTGGTAAATATTGATTTCAACAATTCGGCCAGTAGTTGGTTTACTCGACTTTCTTCAAAAATTAACTTGCCCTACAAAATTGATTGGCAAACCAATTTTACATATTACGGCGAACAAAAAACGGCTCAAGGAAGGTCATTGGGGATTGCTAGTGCAAATATTGGTTTTAGTAAAGATATATTCAAAGAGAAAGGAACGTTGGCCTTGAATGTGAATGATATTTTTAATTCCCGCAAACGCATCAATGATTTGGTGTTGCCCAATGTGAACTCCTATAGTGAAATGCAATGGAGCCAGCGTCAAATAACCTTGTCGTTTACGTACCGTTTTAACAAATTAAAAACCGATAAGGAAAAAACACCAAAACGAGACAGCGAAGGTGGTGGAGATGAATTCTAATCAAAAAAAAAGGAACTAAATACTAGTTCCTTTTTTTTTGCAATAAGCTTAAGCTGATTGTTCTTTTTTTGCTTTTCTTTCCTTGTACATTTCCCATAAAGCACCACCTATCCAATACTGGACAAAAGCTACTAAGAAAAACATCAACCAAAAACCGATGGTTAAGATGGTTAAGAAAAGTAAAAAGCCTAAATACTGTTGAAATTCAAACATGTTTTCCGGAATTTTTTTGAATTATGAGCAAATGTAAGTGTATTATTTTTTCTTACCAATTAAAAGCAAATCAAATTTTTTAAAATAACATTTATGCCTAAATTTGAATGAAATTTTCACTCCATTGTTGGTTGAATATATCCTTTAAATTAGTCCTTTAAAATCCGAAGAAAAATGAAATTTAGAATCGAAAAAGACACCATGGGTGAAGTGCAGGTTCCTGCCGATAAATACTGGGGTGCACAAACCGAACGTTCCCGCAACAACTTTAAGATTGGTCCATCGGCTTCGATGCCCAAAGAAATCATAGAAGGCTTTGCTTTCCTGAAAAAAGCAGCGGCTTTTGCCAACTGCGATTTGGGTGTTTTGGCAATTAAAAAAAGAGACGCTATCGCGGCTGTATGCGATGAAATTTTGGCTGGTGAATTGGCCGATCAATTTCCGCTCGTAATCTGGCAAACCGGCTCGGGCACGCAAAGCAATATGAATGTGAATGAGGTAATTGCCAATCGCGCACAAGTATTGGCTGGTTTTGCCATTGGCGAAGACGAACAACTCATCAAAGCCAACGACGACGTGAATAAATCCCAATCATCCAACGACACCTTTCCTACCGGAATGCACATTGCAGCCTACAAAGCCGTTGTGAGCAACACCATTCCGGGTGTAGAAAAATTGCGCAATACATTAGATCAAAAAGCAAAAGCCTATGCCCAGGTAGTGAAAATTGGTAGAACCCACTTAATGGACGCCACTCCACTCACCTTGGGGCAGGAACTTTCGGGCTATGTGGCCCAATTGGATTATGGGTTGAAAGCGGTAAAAAATACCTTGGCGCATTTATCTGAAGTTGCCCTAGGAGGTACTGCTGTAGGTACCGGACTGAACACTCCTGCAGGCTATGATGTAAAAGTTGCCGAATACATTGCGCAATTTACGGGCCTTCCGTTTGTAACGGCACCCAACAAATTTGAAGCCTTGGCCTCGCACGACGCCATTGTAGAAGCCCACGGCGCTTTGAAACAATTGGCCGTTTCGCTCAACAAAATTGCCAATGACATTCGGATGTTGGCCTCTGGACCGCGTTCTGGGATTGGTGAAATTATAATTCCAGAAAACGAACCGGGATCTTCGATTATGCCTGGAAAAGTGAATCCTACCCAATGTGAAGCACTCACCATGGTTTGTGCACAAGTAATGGGAAATGATGTAGCGATCAGCGTAGGTGGCATGCAAGGACACTATGAATTGAACGTGTTTAAACCGGTTATGGCGGCCAATTTCTTGCAATCGGCGCGATTACTGGGTGATGCCTGTGTATCTTTTGACGAACATTGTGCAAGCGGCATCGAGCCCAACTACACACGCATTCAAGAATTGGTAGACAACTCTTTGATGTTGGTTACGGCCTTGAATACTAAAATTGGCTATTACAAATCGGCCGAGATTGCGCAAACCGCACACAAAAATGGCACCACCTTAAAAGAGGAAGCCGTTCGTTTGGGTTATGTAACCCCCGAAGACTTTGATGCTTGGGTAAAACCCGAGGAAATGGTAGGAGGTTTAAAATAGTCTTTCATTCTTATACAATTAAATACCTGCTTTATACGGCAGGTATTTTTTTTGCTTGTTTTTTTGAACACAGATTGGAGTAATGCTTATAATTTGAAAAACCATCTTGATTTCTTAAATTATTCAGATTTGTGTTGCTAAAAAAGATTGTGAAACACGGATTGGAGTAATGCTTATAATTTGAATAATTTTCTTGATTTCTGTAATTATTCAGATCTGTGTTGCTAAAAAGATTGTGAAACACGGATTGGAGTAATGCTTATAATTTGAAGATTTTTCTTGATTTCTGTAATTATTCAGATCTGTGTTGCTAAAAAAGATTGTGAAACACGGATTTAAATAATTTGAGAAATTTTAAAATTTTTTAATATAGGTTGCATTCTAAAACAATTTAAAATTATCTCAATTTCTCCGATTTCTTCGATCCGTGTTGCAAAAAAAAATCAAGATTCATTTTTCAAATTAGAAATAAAAAAAAGCCCCACTTTTCAGCGGGGCTTTTCTATTATTTAGAATGAAAAATTATTTCTTTTCTTTCTTTTCCATTTTAGCTTTCAAATC
>Ga0209550_10000341_pt1 | contig 42357 bp, 41 predicted proteins | sample LauGreSuBDMM15SN_2_FD_187567 | JGI IMG/M metagenome (GOLD analysis project Ga0209550, IMG submission 187567) | Freshwater lake microbial communities from Lake Michigan, USA - Su13.BD.MM15.SN (SPAdes) (version 5) | ecosystem: Environmental > Aquatic > Freshwater > Lake | place: Lake Michigan...
CGCCTAGTTAACACTTCGCGCATTGCTGCATAATCATCGTTCCCGACAACATCCTTAATCTTAAACCTTCTATATTCTTTCTTTGATGGGAGACCGTCTTCCAGCACAACCATGCTGCCGACATAGTCAGTTCCGTGTAAGTGGGCCATGTCGTAGCACTCAATACGTAGTGGGACTTGCGGTAGACGTAATGCAACTTGAAGTTCCGTCAGGGCACGAGTTCGACTGTCGTGATCCGTTGCGCGCCTCATGCTGTGGCGCTTAAGTTCCTGTTGCGCATTGTGCGTCACAGTTGCGTGTAACTCACGCTTATCACCACGAAGCGGAACTCGAACATGCACCGCCGTGCCTCGCGCTTCACTCAACCACGATTCGATTGCGCTCGAGCTTTCCGGTTCTGAAGGAACAAGGACCGTCTTGGGTATGCCGAGCGCGGGCTCCTCGCTATACATCGTTTCAAAAATTCTGTCTAACAAACGAGCGGTTGTCACATCTTCAACTTTGTCTAGCGAGAACCCATTACGACCGATAACTCGGCCACGACGAACAAAAAACACCTGCACCGAAGCCGTGAATTCATCCTCGGCGACGCCCACAACGTCCACGTCGTCGCTCACATCACCAACCATTACTTGTTTCTCCAGGACGTGGGAAATTGCGGTTAAACGATCGCGGATTTTGGCGGCTCGTTCAAACTCCTGGCGATCGGACAATTCCAGCATTTCTTTTTCAAGCAGATCAACTACTTCTTGGTTGTCACCATTGAGAAATTTTGTTAGTCGCTGGACATGGAGCGAGTAATCGTCCTTTGATACCTCTCCAACACATGGGCCGCTGCACTTCTCGATGTGAAACAACAGGCAGGGCCGATTGAGGCGCTGGTGTTCCTTAAATTTGTTGTTGGAACATGTGCGCACAGGAAAAGTTCGAAGCAGATGCTCCAACGTGTCGCGGATAGCGCCAGGATGCACGTATGGGCCGAAATACTTCACCCCACGCCTTCTTTTGCCCCTAAAAACTGTGGCCCTTGGCCATTCCTCATCCATCGTGATCGCCAAGAATGGAAAACTCTTATCGTCTTGCAAACGGATGTTGAACCTGGGTCGATGCTCCTTAATTAAACTGAACTCGAGTAGCAACGCTTCAACTTCGTTTCGCACCTCGATCCATTCCACCTTGTGCGCAGCGGCAACCATGTTGGCGGTTCGTGGATGAAGTGTCTGTGGATCGGCAAAATAACTAGAAATACGGGAACGAAGATTTAGGGCTTTACCCACATAGATCACGCGACCAGATGCATCACGAAACTGGTACGAGCCCGGAGTGTCTGGAATCGTTCCCGCGGGCCGCAGCATGGGGCAAACGCTATTTCAACAAAGGCAACAAAAACTTGCCTGTATAGCTGCCTTTCACTTTCGATACAGCCTCCGGTGTGCCTTCAGCAATGATTTTGCCGCCACCGTTGCCGCCCTCAGGACCCATATCGATGAGCCAGTCTGCGGTCTTGATGACGTCCAGATTGTGTTCGATCACCAAAACAGTGTTCCCCTGGTCCACCAGGCGAGCAAGGACAGTGAGCAACCTTCGGACGTCTTCGAAGTGCAATCCAGTGGTCGGCTCATCTAAGAGATAGATGGTGTGGCCCGTTCCTCTCTTTGCCAGCTCGGCTGCAAGCTTCACCCGTTGGGCCTCGCCGCCAGACAACGTTGGGGCAGGTTGCCCAAGACGAACGTATCCAAGGCCGACGTCGACAAGCGTCTGCATATGCCGAGAAATACGAGGCTGGTTTGAGAAGAAATCAACAGCTTCAGCAATTGGCATGTTCAACACATCGGCAATGTTTTTGTTTTTGAACGTTACGTCGAGCGTGTCGCGGTTGTAGCGAGCGCCCTTGCACACTTCGCACGGCACGTACACATCGGGAAGGAAGTGCATTTCAATCTTGATAGTTCCATCGCCGGAGCAGGCTTCGCAACGACCACCGGGAACGTTGAAACTGAATCGGCCAGGCTGATAGCCGCGCACCTTTGATTCGGGAGTTGTGGAGAACAACTTTCTGATGTCGTCGAAAACGCCCGTATAAGTAGCTGCATTGGATCGTGGAGTTCTACCAATAGGTGACTGATCCATATCAATCACCTTGTCCAACTTGCCCACCCCGTCGACAGCCGTGTGTTTGCCTGGTGCATCTTTGGACTTGTAAATCTTTTGCATCAGCGATGGGAGCAAGATGTCTCGCACCAGTGTGCTTTTTCCACTTCCCGACACCCCGGTGACTGCAACAAAGCACCCCAGTGGGATCTTGGCGGTGATGTTTTGTAAGTTGTGCTCCCGTGCTCCCCTAATCGTCAACCAGTCGGCTCCAGTCGGGCGACGATCTTTTGGCATAGGGATACTTCGTTTGCCGCTGAGATACTGACCAGTGATCGAACCTGCGGCCTTAGAAATACCTGGAACGGGGCCGCTGTACACCACCTCACCACCATGCTCGCCCGCGCCGGGCCCAATGTCGACAACCCAATCACTTGCGCGAATTGTGTCCTCGTCATGTTCTACGACCAACACAGTGTTTCCTAAATCGCGCAAACGGACAAGAGTTTCGATGAGCCGATGATTATCGCGCTGATGCAAACCGATTGAAGGTTCGTCCAACACATATAAGGTGCCGACCAAACCAGACCCGATTTGACTTGCAAGCCGGATGCGCTGCGCCTCTCCACCCGCGAGAGTTGCTGCGGGACGCGACAAGGCCAGGTAATCGAGACCGACGTCCAACAGAAAGCCCAGACGAGCATTCACTTCTTTGGTGATTCTCTCGGCAATCATCGTGTCTCGATCGCCCAAGACAAGTTTTTTAAGAAAGGAAGCTGAATCGGCGATTGACATATTGCAAACTTCGCTGATGCTGTGCTTGTTTACCTTTACGGCCAAGGAAGATGGGCGAAGCCGCTCGCCCTTACATGCCGGACAATCTGCTTCACGCATGTAACTCTCGAATTGTTCGCGAGCATTGTCGCTTTCAGATGACTCGTGCCTTCGTTTGATCCACGGAATCACACCCTCGTATGCAGTGCTGTATTCCCGCACTCGGCCATAGCGGTTCTTGTACTTGACCATCATCGAGTCGCCAACACCGTTGAGCACTAAATTTCGGTGCTTTTCCGAAAGCTTCGACCAAGGTTTATCTAAGTCAATGTTGTATTCCTCGGCTACAGCCTCGAGCATTCTCGTAAAATATTGTGTGTGGGCAGATCTCCAAGGGGAAATCGCTCCTTCGTTGATGCTCATTCCGGCATCAGGGACCACGAGGTCTACGTCAACTTCAAATTTTGTTCCCAGTCCTAGGCACGACTCGCAGGCCCCGAATGGAGAGTTAAACGAAAAATTACGCGGTGCCAACTCGTCGTAACTGTTTCCGCACTTCGGACATGCCAAATGTTGGCTAAACGTGATCGTTTCACCCTGCTCATCAGGGTTTTTCGCATTCATGATTTCTACTTCCGCGACACCCTCGGCCAACTTCAAAGCAGTTTCCAGACTGTCAGTCAATCGACGAGAAATACTTCCTTTGCGAACGAGTCGGTCCACAATCACTTCGATGCTGTGATTTTCGTAACGAGCTAATTTCTGATCCTGTTTGAGAAACTCTGAGATCTCTACCGTTACGCCATCCACTCGGGCACGCGAATATCCCTGACCCATGAGATCGTTAAGCAAAGTCTCATATTCGCCCTTTCGCCCTCTCACGACTGGAGCAAGAATTTGGAAGCGCGTTCCTTCTTCTAATTCCATTATTCGATCGACGATTTGTTGGGGGGTCTGGCGCTGCAACTGCGCACCATCTTTCCAACAATGCTGAATACCGATTCTCGCCCATAGCAATCGCAGGTAGTCATACACCTCTGTGATCGTTCCCACCGTCGATCGGGGGTTCTTCGAAGCCGTCTTTTGATCGATAGAGATTGCGGGCGAGAGCCCCTCAATAACGTCTACATCGGGTTTATCCATCTGCCCAAGAAATTGTCGGGCATACGAGCTGAGTGACTCGACGTACCGGCGTTGACCTTCCGCGTAGATCGTGTCGAATGCCAGGCTGCTCTTTCCAGACCCTGAAAGCCCGGTAAGTGCGATGAGCTTGTCGCGGGGAATCTCGACCGAGATGTTCTTTAGGTTGTGCTCCCTTGCCCCGCGGACCGAAATCGTGTTCGCTGCAACCGGAGCTACCTTTTTGATGGTTTTTTTCGCTACAGCCATAGAGGGAACACTAGTGATTGGCTATTGGGCATCGCGTAATTCGCGGCGCAAATCTTTTACTTCATCTCGCAATCGAGCCGCATATTCAAATTTCAATTCCGTCGCTGCAAGATTCATCTCTTCCTCGAGGGTTTGAATCAATCGAGCCAACTCCTGTTGAGGCAATGTGCGTAGCTCACTGACAACCTTTGCTCTTTCTCTGTCGCGACGATCCTGACGCCCTGGCGCTTTCATGCCTTCCGAAGGTCGAAGAACCGACAGAATGTTGCCAACAGCCTTACGGATGGTCTTTGGGTCGATGCCGTGTTCTTGGTTGTAGGCAATCTGTTTTTCACGTCGGCGTTGAGTTTCGCCAATGGCCTTATCCATAGCGGCAGTTCGCTTGTCGGCGTACATCACCACCTGGCCGTTGACGTTTCTGGCTGCTCGTCCGATCATCTGAATAAGCGAGGTTTGACTACGCAGAAAGCCTTCCTTGTCGGCATCAAGAATTGCAACGAGAGACACTTCGGGTAAGTCGAGGCCCTCTCTCAATAAGTTGATGCCCACCAAAACGTCAAATTCACCAAGACGAAGATCGCGCAATATTTCGATGCGCTGAATGGTGTCGACATTGGAATGCAAATATCGAACCTTTAGACCCTGTTCGATGAGGTATTCGCTCAAGTCCTCGGCCATCTTTTTAGTAAGAGTGGTGATCAGAATGCGATCTCCAATTGCGATCTTCTCATGCACCATCGAAATGATGTCGTCGATTTGCCCCTTTGTGGGGCGCACAATCACTTCGGGGTCGACAAGGCCCGTCGGGCGAACAATCTGCTCCACTACCTGTTGACTTGTCTGCAGTTCAAATGGCGCTGGCGTTGCAGACAGGAAAATGCATTGGTTGAGACGCTCCATTGTCTCTTCGAAGCGCAACGGTCGATTATCCGCCGCAGAGGGAAGTCGGAAACCATGCTCAATAAGCGTCTGCTTGCGGCTTCTGTCGCCTGCATATTGTCCGTGCAATTGGGGGATAGACACATGCGACTCGTCCATCACAAGAAGGTAGTCATCCGGGAAATAGTCGAGCAGAGTGAACGGGGGCTCCCCTGGTTTGCGGCCGTCGATGTGCATTGAATAATTCTCAATGCCGTTGCAATAACCAACCTCGCCCATCATTTCTAAGTCGTATTGGGTTCGTTGCCTAATCCGTTGCGCCTCAAGCAGCTTCCCCTCTAGCTCGAATTGCTTAAGCTGCAATTGCAATTCATGTTCTATCCCCACAATCGCTTTACGCATCCGTTCATCACCAGCGACATAGTGAGTCGCTGGAAAGATCAGAACTTCGTTCAATGTTTGAATAGTTTCGCCAGTTAGTTGATCGACGACTGTTATGCGTTCAACTGTGTCGCCAAACATTTCGATTCTAGTTACCGTTTCGTCATAAGCCGGCTGAACTTCAATAGTGTCACCTCGAACCCTGAAGTTGCCTCGACCCAATTCGATGTCGTTACGGTCGTATTGCAAATCCACTAGGCGCTTAAGAATGCTGCGTTGGTCGTAATCCACGCCCACGTGCAACTCGAGCAGATTGCCCCGGTATTCTTCCGGGTTTCCCATTCCGTAAATGCAGCTGACAGATGCGACGACAATGGTGTCGCGACGAGTAAGCAAGGCAGCTGTTGCAGAATGCCGAAGTCTGTCTATTTCGTCATTTACTGATGAGTCTTTTTCAATGAAGGTGTCACTTGACGGAATGTACGCTTCCGGCTGGTAGTAGTCGTAATAACTGACGAAGTATTCAACTCTGTTCTTTGGAAAGAACTCTTTCATTTCCTGCGCCAATTGAGCAGCGAGGCTCTTGTTCGGAGCGAGGATCAACGTAGGACGTTGAATTGCTTCAATCGTCCAGGCAATGGTCGCCGACTTTCCCGAACCAGTAATGCCAAGCAAAGTCTGGAAACGATCGCCACGTTCGATACCAGCGGACAACTGTGCGATAGCGCGCGGCTGATCGCCCGCGGGCGAATACTCTGCAACAACTTCAAAGCGTGGAGCCTTACTGTCACTGGTCACGGCAACGACCCGGCATCAGGCTCGGCTGCTGGCAATCGTTGAGCCCACTGCCATACCTCATCCACCTGTTGTTCCAAATCCCTTAGTGAGCCCGAGTTATCAATGATGCGGTCGGCGATTGCGCGGCGTTCGTCGCGAGTGGATTGTCGGCTGATGCGCGCTCGGACATCATCCGCATTCATTCCTCGATGCTCAACCACGCGCTGCACGGCTAATTCAGTGTCGACATCAACGACAATGACGCCAGAAAGGCCTTTACGCGGGTTCTCGACGAGGAGTGGAATGTCAAGAACGACGATGTTGTTCGTCTTTCGTTGCTCCTCCAACCTTCGAGTCATCTCCTTGCCGATAGCTGGATGCATCACTGCATTCAAAGCCTTAACGTTTTCGGGAGACGGAAACACTATTGCTGCCAACTTCGCGCGGTTCAAGCTTCCGTCCTCATTGAGGACATCACCAAAACTTTCCGTCAACTTCGCAAGCAAGGGTGACCCCGCGGCCTGCAGCTCTCGAGCGATGGCGTCACTATCAATAACGATTGCCCCCAGTGCAGAGAGGTACTGAGCTACCGACGATTTGCCGGAACCTATGCCACCTGTAAGCCCAAGAAGAATCATGATCTAACCAGTATCGCCGCGACACGCGCGACGAGTACGACCCGACTACTCGGACGCTGGTGCGTCTGCTGCTGGGGCGTCGACGGCTGGGGCTGCTGGCGCTTCTGTTGTTGCCGAAGCATCGAAATATTCGGCCCATGCAGCCTCACGCGCGCTGTCGTCGCCACCGACCCAGTTGCCCTGATCGTCAACTTGGAACTGTCCGCGATACTCCTCGGCCAACTCGCCACCCTCTGCGGCTTGCTTGATCGAGAGGCTGATTCGACGGCGAGCGAGGTCGAGATCGATGATCTTGACCCACAACTCTTCGCCCGGCGTTACTACCTGCTCTGGGGCTTCAACATGGTGTGCAGACATCTCGGAAATGTGTACCAAGCCTTCGATTCCGTCGCCAACCTGCACGAAGCCACCGAACGGAACCAACTTGGTTACGCGGCCGTACACAAGCTGTCCAACTTGGTGACCATTGGCAAATTCTTGCCATGGGTCTTGCTGCGTTGCCTTCAACGACAGGCTGATGCGCTCACGATCAAGATCAACTTCAAGCACCTTCACAGTCACTTCGTCGCCGATAGCTACCACAGCACTTGGGTTATCAACATGCTTCCATGACAACTCGGAAACGTGGATCAAACCGTCCATGCCACCAAGGTCCACGAACGCACCAAACGCGACAACGCTCGAAATTCGGCCGCTGCGAACTTCGCCAACCTTCAAGTTGGTGAGGAATTCGTCGCGTGCTCCACGCTGATTCTGCTCGAGCAACGTACGTCGCGAAAGCACAACATTGTTTCTGTTGCGATCAAGTTCAAGAATTTTTGCTGTAATGCGCTGACCGATGTAAGGAGCCAAATCGCGAACTCGTCGAAGTTCGACAAGCGACGCTGGCAAGAAGCCACGGAGACCGATATCGACAATCAAGCCACCCTTGACAACTTCGATAACAAGGCCTTCGACTGTTCCATCGACTGCCTTGACCTTCTCGATATCTCCCCAAGCACGCTCGTACTGCGCGCGCTTCTTGGAAAGCAGCAAGCGACCCTCTTTGTCTTCAAGTGTGATGACAAGAGTCTCAATCTTTTCGCCGAGCTTGACGATTTCGTTTGGGTCCACGTCGTTGCGAATCGACAACTCACGAGAAAGGATCACGCCTTCCGTTTTGTAGCCAATTTCAACAAGTACTTCGTCACGGGTAATTCGGACAACTGTTCCAGTGACGAGCTGACCATCTTTTAGTTCGACGAGGGTTCCGTTAATCGCGTCGGCAAATGATTGCCCAAGATCGCGCTCTGTTACTTGACGTGGGGTGTAATTTCCCTCTGCGTCGAAGGTGCCCATTGGCGGGGATTGCAGTGTTTGTAGATCAGACATAAAACTCTTTCGGTGGATAGGAGAGATGGGCACAACCGTTGCTGGCTGCGGCCCTACCAACGGTAGGACAGGGTTTGAACGCTACCAGTAAGGGCAGATCTTCTGCCCTAGCCCAACTTATTACTGGGGTTTTCTGGCAATCAGCAGAAACTCAGGCAGGTCGATGCTGGGCTCTTGACGGCCATATTTCCCGGGTTCCACTCCGTATATCGAAACAACCTCAAGGCCGACGGACGAACACGCCATTCGTAGCTCCCGTGGCGTGTAACAACCCGTCCAAAGATCGGTTTCCATAGATTCTCCTGCTGGGTTACGAAGCACTGTTCGCTCGTGGCTCACTCCGCGCCTCACATCAAAGAGCGCTTCGGTGTGGTGGCGGATTGAGAAATACGAATTGAAGGCGCTCAGAGCAAGCAAACCTCCTGGTCGTAACACTGCTGCAGCACCGCGTAGTACATCAAGGTCATCCAAATCGTCCAACATCACACCGAACGCGCCCTGACAAAGACAAATAGCTACGTCAAATTGAGCATGGAGATTGATCTCGTCTTTAAGGTTTCGTGCATCAAGCCTGCGAAATGAAGCACCTTCCGTGGCCGAGGCAATTGCTTGTTCGATAAACGTTGCGCTTATATCAATTCCAAATGAACTGTGTCCACGACGCGCAAGCTCATTGCAATGCCGACCAGGACCGCAGCCGATATCAATCACGCGGTCTCCTTGGCTCAATTGAAGTTCGTCGACTAAAAAATCAATTTCCTGCTGAGTGCCTTTGGTAAACGAATATTTCAGGTACGAATCGCCGAGATATCGGGCCACCGATTCGAACCAATGTGAATCTTTCTGCGTCACCAGCTACGCCTTGGCATCAGCCCAGGTCTCACCCCACGCTGCATTAACTTCAAGAGGAACCGAGAGTGAAGCTGCATTCTTCATCGCCGTCAACACCAGATCGTTGACATGTTCACGTTCGTTTGCTGGCGCCTCGATAATCACTTCATCGTGCACTTGAAGAATAACTCGACTCTTCATGTTGGCTTCGGATAGCTGTTCGTCAATACGCACTAAAGCGACCTTAAAGATGTCTGCGGCTAAGCCTTGAATACCTGCATTCATGGCCTGACGCTCGCCCGACTGACGGATTCGAAAATTTGGATTGTTCAATTCTGGTATTGGTCGACGTCGACCAAACAAGGTGACGGTGTAGCCGCGTTTGCGCGCTTCTGAAACCGTCTCATCCATGTAACGGCGCACATTTGGAAACGCGACAAAATACGCGTCGAGAATCTTCGTTGCCTCATCGACACCTATTGCTAACCGTTGGCTGAGACCGAAAGCTTCCATCCCATAAGCAAGGCCGTACGAAACCATCTTCGCTTGCGAACGCATTGCGGACGTCACATCTTTGGTTTCAACAGAAAACACTCTTGCCGCGGTCACAGCATGCACGTCTACAGAATTGGTGAATGCCTCAATTAACCCAGGGTCGTTAGCTAGGTGAGCGATACAGCGAAGTTCAATTTGGTTGTAATCGGCGACCATGAATGTATTGCCTGCAGATGGCACAAATGCTGTGCGAAATACTTTCCCCTCGTCAGAACGAACTGGGATGTTGTGCAAGTTCGGCTGATCGCTGCTGAGTCGTCCAGTTCGGGCGACCATTTGATTAAAGGTTGCATGAATTCGACCGTCCTTCGCAACAGATTGAATCAGGCCCTCCCCGTAGGTGGAACGAAGCTTCTCAAACTCGCGATAACGCATCAACGGGTCGATAAATTCTGGCCATTGGTCCCGAATCTTTTCGAGGGTTGCGGCGTCGGTGCTGAAGCCAGTCTTTGTTTTTTTACCCGGTTGCAGCTTGTGCTCTTCAAACAACACTTCTCGCAATTGGGTTGGAGAATTGAGGTTGAACTCTCGTCCGGCTAGACCATGCAGCAGCGAAGTAAGTTTCTGCACCTCCTGGATTAAGTGTTCGTTAATCGATGTCAAAGCCTTCTTGTTGACAGCAATTCCGATGTGCTCCATTTTGGCTAGTACGCGAACCAACGGGAGTTCAACGTCGAAATACAACGCGCCGACCCCCTGCTGGGCCATTGCTTCGTTTAACGGAGTCCGAAGTGCGTTAATTGCCAATGCATCGCATGCACTCCGGCGAGAAACGTCGTTCGCATCATCACCAAAGTCGAGTTGGTCGGTTTGCACGCCTTGCGATGTAGAGAACACCCAGTTGGTGTATCTGCCAAGCACTTCGTCGATAACGAACCGATTATCGGATGGGTCAAGCAAGTAGGCAGCAATTGCTGTATCCAACTTGAGATCACGAATATCTACACCACGAGCAAGGAACCAACGCAAAAGGGGTTTGGCGTGATGCATGTACAGCCCGGGTATTTTTGTTATCCGATCTAATACTTCGGGCTTCTCCAGCAGCGACAATGGAATCCATGTAACCGAACCGGCACCCTCGGATGTAGTCATAGCGACCCCATCGAGAACACTTCTTCCCGCTTCGCCTAGCCAGCCCCCAGCCATCGACGCAGAACCCTGCGTAATGAATCCATCGATCGCGCCGAGTGCTTCTGCCAATGTTGCACAAGCATCAACGATCGGATTAATTGGGTTGCATTCGGCAGATGGATTCTCGCTTAGAGCCTCGGTTGCAACAGCCTCAGCACTGTCTCCAACAAAGTCTGAGAAAATCGTTTTTGCCCTCGCAAACATGTTCTTGAATTCGAGCGTTTCGAACATCTGCTGTATTTGCTTAAGGTTCGGCTTCGGAGCAGTCTCGGTTAATTCGATGGCTACGGGAGCGTCTCTGCGTAGCACCATCAATTCGGCGTTTCGCACCACACGATCGCGGTTCTCGTGCAACGACTGACGCAACTTAGGGGTCTGTTCGTCGGCGGCATCAAACACCGCCTCGAGAGTTTTGTACTTGCTGATCAATTTGGCTGCGGTCTTCTCTCCCACGCCAGGCACACCATCAAGGTTGTCGCTCGAGTCACCACGAAGCGCCGCGTAGTTGGGATACTGCTGCGGGGTAACACCGGTTTTTTCAAATATTCCCGACTCGTTATATAAGGCGTAATCACTAACGCCCCGCTTGTTGTACAAAACACGGATGTGCGGGTCTTTTACGAGCTGGTAACTATCGCGATCGCCAGTCACAATTAACAAGTCGTGCTGATCTCGCTCTGCCATTGTTGCGACCGTGGCGATCAAGTCGTCACCTTCAAAACCTGCTGCGTCGATCGCTTTTATGCCCATTGCACCAAGAACGTCCTTGATGATGTCCATCTGCTGATACAAAATGTCTGGTTGGGCCTCACGCTGCGCTTTATATTCTGGAGCTGCCAAATGTCGGAAAGTTGGCTCCTTCCGATCGAAGACCACCACGACACCCTCTGGCTTTTGCTCCTTCAACAAACTGAGCAGCATTGTGCAAAAACCATAAACCGAGTTGGTTACCTGACCGCTGGCCGTGGCCATGTCGGTCGGCAACGCAAAGAAGGCCCGGTATGCCAGCGAGTTGCCATCTAACACCATCAATTTCATCGTGCCCACCAGTCAAGCAGGTTACGGGTTGCTGGTTATGGCTTGATGTCTCCCGAAAGAACTGCTTCGGCGACATCGCGCATCCTCATTCTCTTCGACATCGCCATTTTTTGAATGAAATCAAAGGCCGCCTGCTCGGTGAGTGAGTGCTGATCGATCAGCAGCCCCTTTGCACGGTCGAGTACCTTTCGAAGTTCCAACTGCTCATCGAGAGCATCACGCTCTCCACTCAATGACTTCAATTCCAAGAATCTGCCTATCGCTAGTTCGATGGCTGGAACAAGGTCGGTCTTTTGAAATGGTTTAACCAAATACGCAAGCGCACCTGCATCGCGTGCTTGCTCGATGACTTCGCGCTGACTGAATGCAGTCAGCATCACCACTGGGCAGATTTTTTCCGCGGACACCACTCTTGCAGCGTCAAGCCCGTCCATCCCTGGCATCTTGATGTCAAAAATCGCCACATCTGGCCGATGTTCGCGCACCAAGTCAATCGCGGTGTCACCACGTCCAGTATCAGCGACGACCTCATAGCCCTCTTCTTCTAATGTCTCTCGAAGGTCGAGACGAATAATCGCCTCATCTTCGGCAATCACGATACGAGTTGCTTTCTTATCGGGCGACATCAACGGCCAAGCCTGTCGAGAAGTTCATCTTGCCGAGTCAACGTTTCCGCTATCGCGTTCAACAGAAAATCTTTTTGCTTTTGCATCGCATGTACGTGTCGCCGAGCATCGCTCAACTCGTGAAGCGCCAGCGGAGTTTCCGCAACGAGAGACCGTATTTCTAAATCATGAATTTCATCGGACATGGCGTCAAGCTGGTCTTGAACAACTTGAAGTTCTTCTTTCAGTCGAGCAACACTGAGCACACCTCGTTGCAACTTCCGTTCGATCAGTCTGTTGCCAAACGAACTGGAGCCCATCTCGCTGAGTGTATTGGTGTCCATATGAGTGCCCGAGGTGGGAGTCGAACCCACACGCCCTTTCGGACAACGGATTTTGAGTCCGTCGCGTCTGCCATTCCGCCACTCGGGCTTGAGTTGCTTGGTACTGCAGCAGTACTACCGCGGGAGAACATGGTACCGACCGCCAACAAGTTCTACGCTGTGGTTTCGCATGCTTGCATTTACCTTCCCCGGACAGGGATCTCAGCGCCCAGGCATGGGCAGGCCGTGGGTAGACCACGAGAGTTGGGAACTTGTAGGCGAAGCGTCCGAGATTGCAGGACGAGATATCGCGGCGTTGCTGCTTGATGCCGACGCAGAGGTACTCAAAGACACGCGCAATGCTCAACTCACCACTTTCGTATCTTCCTTAATGGTCCTCGACGCAGTGGAGCGTCTTGGCATCGAACCGAGTTTCTGTGCCGGCCACAGCCTCGGCGAATACACCGCACTTGCAGCAACTGGTGCACTTGGGTTTGACGACGGTGTTCGTTTGGTAATCGAGCGTGCTGCTGCAATGCATGAAGCCGGAAATGAATCGCCGGGAACGATGTCTGCCGTGCTCGGACTAGACGATGAGGATGTTGAAATTGCTTGTCGCAGAGCGGACAGCGATGTTTGGGTTGCCAACTACAACGCACCGGGACAGGTAGTAATCGCCGGGTCTATTGCCGGCGTAGCGGCAGCAACCGAACATGCGAAAGCGTTAGGTGCGAAGAAGGTCATGGCGCTCCCCGTCTCAGGCGCATTCCATACGCCATTCATGACCACTGCCCGCGATCGACTGCGTGATGCAATCGCCGCCGCGAACCCTCGAGACACCGAGGTACCCGTGGTTTCTAACGTCGACGCGCTCGCTCACAACAGCGGCAGTGAGTGGTCTTCACTTCTCTCGGCACAACTTTCTTCACCTGTTCGATGGAAACACAGCCTTCTGGCTCTTTCCGAACTGGGTGTGAAAGGTTTCGTTGAATTAGGTCCTGGTGGCGTATTGACAGGAATGGTAAAACGAACTGTCGAGAATGCAAGCCAAATCAGTGTTGCCACACCGGATGACTTAGACAAACTTATTGAGTGGATCGGCAATTTTGTTCCAGCGACTGCAGAAATTCCCAAAGTACAGCACGAGGGAGAACACCTCTTTGCGGTCGAGCGCATGGTCGTCTCCCCCGGCGCAGGAGTATTCACAAAAGTAGAATCTGTAATGAATAAATCATTGATCGAAGTTGGACACGTCATCGGGCATGTCGGCGATTCGGAAGTGAGATCACCGTTTGCTGGCATTCTTCAAAGCTTTATTGCAGTGGACGGCGAGCGTGTGACCGCTCATCAGCCAATTGCATGGCTTAGATCCCATTAAACACTTCGCTCTTGTTGCCGAAGTAAGGTAAGAGTAATGCCGATCATTCCTACGTCAGCGCGCGGCGGAGTCATCACTGGTTGGGGAACTGCGTTGCCAGAAAAGATTCTGACCAACGACGACCTCTCCAAGATGATGGATACCAGCGACGAATGGATTCGCGAACGAACCGGAATTCATCAACGCCATGTGGGTGGGTCAACCGCGAGTCTTTCTGTTGAAAGTGGAAAACGCGCAATAGAAATGGCCGGCGTCGACCCCCTCACTATCGATGCACTCATATTGTCAACAACCACACCAGACCGAGCCGTGCCTGCTACTTCCGCACGCGTTCAGTACGAACTTGGCCTTTCTTGCGGAGCGTACGATATCAATGCGGCGTGTTCTGGATTTGTCTACGGTTTGGCAACTGCTCACGGCCTTATTGCTATGGGAGCGAACAAAGTTCTTCTCATCGGCACCGACACACTTTCGCGGATCACCGACTGGACCGACAGAAATACCGCAATCTTGTTCGCTGATGGCAGCGGTGCTGCGGTTATCGAGGCTGTTGAAGGGCCTGGCGAGATGTTGGCCTGGGACATTGCAGCAGACGGCAGCGCAGAACCATTGTTGTACGCCGAAATAGGCGGTTTCATGAAAATGGATGGCAAGGAAGTGTTTCGACGTGCCGTTCGGATCATGGTCGATTCCGCGCAGAAGTCTCTCAGCAATGCGGGCTTGAGTATTGACGACATTGCTCTCATCGTTCCTCATCAAGCAAATACACGAATTATCAAAGCCGCATGCGAACGACTGGGCGCACCACTCGACAAAACCGCAATCGTTCTTCACCGCACTGGCAATACTTCATCCGCATCGATTCCACTTGCGCTGTTTGATGCAGTAGACGCAGGTCGTCTGCAACGAGGCGATCTTGTGCTGATGGTCGGTTTCGGTGCAGGCATGACAGCTGCAAGTTCGATCATCCGTTGGAACGGGAAGGGACTTCAATGACAAATTCGCAACACACACCGCGCGTTGTGCTGATCACTGGCGGCTCTCGCGGTATCGGTTTGGCCTGCGCGCGACATTTCGCTGAACTCGGCGACCATGTTGCGGTCACCTACAACTCGTCCCCGCCTCCATCCGAATTTTTTGGCGTGAAGTGTGACGTCACCGACACAGCGCAAGTTGACGCAGCATTCAGCGCAGTCGAAGCACACTTTGGTCCGGTTCAGGTTCTCGTTTCGAATGCAGGTATCACCAAAGACACATTGCTTTTAAGAATGAGCGAGGCTGATTTTGCCGATGTTGTAAACGCCAACCTCACCGCCGCCTATCGCGTATGCAAACGAGCAACGCAGGGAATGCTCCGCGCAAAGAGCGGGCGAATCATCTTGATGTCGTCCGTTGTAGCTATGTTGGGTTCCGCAGGACAGGCCAACTACGCGGCGTCCAAATCTGGCCTGATAGGCCTTGCTCGTTCACTTGCACGAGAACTTGGATCGCGCAACATCACTGTAAATGTTGTGGCGCCGGGCCCGGTAGATACCGACATGACTGCTGCCCTCAGTGAAGAACGGCTGGCCGCCCTCGCTGCCGCCGTTCCCCTCGGGCGTACTGCGTCGGTGGATGAAATTGCAGGAGTTGTAACTTTCCTCGCTAGCCCAACTGCGGCGTACATCACAGGCGCAGTAATTCCCGTGGATGGCGGCCTTGGAATGGGTCACTAGCAGCAATTTGTTGTGCCCATGGAGTAAAGTATGCGCGTTGTAGAAAATGCAACATCACACAGACAAATGAGGAGATCCACGTGAGTCAAGAACTGTTCGATCGTTTTGTAAAGTGCGCCGTTGACGTTCTTTCGGTTGATGCAAGCAAAATTAAGGTAGAGGCATCCTTCGGCGACGATCTTGACGCAGACAGCCTCGACTTGGTCGAATTGGTCATGGCGCTCGAAGAAGAATTCGGTATTGAAGTTCCAGAATCCGACCTCGAAGGTGTCGACACGGTCGGCAAAGCCTTCGCCCTCGTCACATCAAAAGTTAAATAGCCTCTTCATTTAGCTGGGTTTGCCATGCAAGGTGCCGGACATCGCATTGCTATAACTGGTTACGGAGTTGTCGCGCCTTGCGGAATTGGCAAGGAAGCATTTTGGAAGGGTCTCATCGGCCCGGGTTTCACTGGTTTGCGTTCGATCGAACTGCAAGATTGGGATCCACTTCCGTATTTTGATTCACCGAAGGACGCCAGACGCTCCGATAGGTGTGAGCAATTTGCTTTAGCCGCCGCGGGTGAAGCACTCGCTCAGTCGGGCACATTGCCATACGACTCATCTCGCATCGGGACCATATTCGGAACTGGTATCGGTGGACTACGCACACTTGAGGAACAAGTGATTGTTCGCTTCGAGAAGGGAGAACGTCGAGTTTCGCCATTTCTCGTACCAATGATGATGTCCAATGCATCTGGAGCTGCGATTTCCATGCGCTATGGCTTCCAAGGCCCAGCGGAAACAGTGTGCACCGCATGTGCCGCATCCACTCACGCCATTGGCAACGCTGCGCGTCTTATTGCCTGGGGACGATGCGACGCCGTCGTTACTGGTGGAAGCGAATCTGCGGCGACCATCACCGCACTGGCAGGCTTCGCAAATATGACCGCCCTTTCTTCAACGCTTGTCAGCAAACCATTTGATGCAACTCGTGATGGTTTCATCATGGGAGAAGGCGCAGCGGTTTTTGTCCTGGAACGTTTGGATATGGCAATTGCTCGTGGCGCTCACATCATCGCCGAAATTGTTGGTGCTGCCAGCAATGCTGACGCGCATCACATCACTGCACCGTCACCAGGAGGCGTTGGTGCCACGCGTTGTATGCAACTCGCCCTTGAAGATGCAGGCCTTCAAGCGTCGGACATTAAACAAATCAATGCCCATGGAACGAGTACGCCCCTCAACGACTCTGCGGAGGCACAAGCAATCGCTGCGATCTTCGGCGATCGATCCGTACCTGTTGTTTCCATTAAAGGGGTTACGGGCCACCCGCTTGGTGCTGCAGGAGCACTTGAAGCTGCTGCTGTTTTGCTGAGCTTTGAGAAGAGCCTCATTCCGCCAACTGCCGGAACGACAGTGATCGACCCGGAAATGAACATTGATGTTGTCCTTGGCGAGCCACGCAGTTGGACGCCTGGTCCAACTATTTCAAACAACTTTGGCTTCGGTGGGCATAACGGATCAGTAATTATCTCTCCGTATAAACAGTAGGGCTACGCGTCGACTACGACGAACAACAATTCGCATTCGCAAGCCAACTCGCCGTTAACCAAGGCTCGACCCATTCCTTTTCCTGCCCTCGCAGACATTCTTCCTATCGATGCTGTGATCTCGAGCGTGTCGCCTGGTACAACTTGTCGGCGAAAACGCGCAGCATCTAAACCACCGAATAACGGCAACTTGCCCGCAAATTGTGGGTCACTCACGATTGCCAACGCCCCCGTTTGTGCAATTGCTTCGCACATCAACACACCCGGCAATGTCGCACGACCCGGAAAATGGCCAGCGAAAAACCATTCCTCCCCTGTCAAACGCCAGATTGCACTTGCCGACTTACCAGGAGTGAGCTCGGTAATTTCGTCCACGAAAAGAAATGGTGCACGGTGAGCAATCAATGAAGCGGGGTGGGGGAAAGCGCTCATTTACCTAACGCCTCAAGTAATCGCAACGGTGTATCTTTCGGAGAGATCTTGTACCACGCATGCGTTACGACACCTTTATCAATCAGAAACGCTGATCGTTCGATGCCCATGTACTCGCGTCCGTACATAGACTTCTTCTTCCAAACCTTGAATGCCTTTGCTGCGACATGATCGATGTCGGATAGCAAGGTGAAACCAAGTGCAAACTTTTCATCAAACTTCAACAACTTTGCGGGTTTGTCCGGGCTAATGCCAACGATTGCTGTCTTGCCAACGGTGGATGCAATGTCACGCAAACCGCAGGATTGCTGCGTGCAGCCCGGCGTATCGGCTTTCGGGTAGAAGTAAACCAACACTTTTCGTTTCTCAAATTTCTCCAACGAAAACTTCTTTTCGAACTGGTCAATCAGTTCGATTGCTGGAGACTGAACACCCGGCTTCAACATGCAATAAACTTAGCGTTTAGCGACTGGCACACGATCAATTGCTTCGCGCACCTCGGCCACATACTCACCCACCGCATCGGGCCCGTCTTCTAGCAGTCGTCGCATAACGGAAGCTCCCTGAACGACCCCGTCCGCAACGGTGACAGCTTCTGCAGCTTGCTCGGCATTGGAAACGCCTACGCCAATCAGAATAGGTATTGACGTGAGTTGCTTGAGTCGACGCGCCAATAACAACGCTGTGGAGGCAAGCTCGTCGCGTTCGCCCGTAACGCCAAGCAACCCAACTGCATACACAAAGCCCCTTACTCGATCGAGGATTCGGGGCAACCGTTCGTCTGGTGCAGTAGGTGCGGCCAGCATCACTGTTTCAATACCTGCAGCGTCAGCTGCCTTGCACCAAGGACCCGACTCCTCCAGTGGTAAATCGGGAACGATTGCTGCACACACACCTGCCTGGGCCAACGCATTAGCGAAACGTTCGTGCCCTGCATTGTGAATGGTGTTGTAATAACACATCACCGCCAACGGGATACTTACATCAACTTGGCGTAGATCGTTCAAAATTGACATCGGCGTTGCGCCTGCTTCAAGTGCTTTTTGTGAAGCCAATTGGATGATCGGCCCATCCATAACAGGGTCGGAAAATGGAATGCCGATTTCGATCGCATCGGCGCCATTGGCGGCCGCTGCCCTAATCGCATCTAACCAACCCTCTAGTCCGCCAGTGATATATGGAACAAGCAGCTTCTTACCTGCATCGCGTTTTGCGCGAAGCTCAGTTTCCAGAAAACCCAAGTTGGCCACTGTTGTGCCTAGCCCAAGATTTCCATCATCTGAGCAACGTCTTTATCGCCACGACCCGACAAATTCATGAGCACTGTCTGGCCCTGCATATTCTTTGCCTCTCTCGAAATCCAAGCAACGACGTGCGCACACTCGAGAGCAGGAATGATTCCTTCGGTCTTGGCAAGCAATTGGAAACCCTCAATGACTTCTGCATCGGTAACGCTCGGGTACTCTGCACGACCAATCGATTCAAGGTATGAATGCTCGGGTCCAACACCGGGATAGTCGAGGCCTGCGCTGATGGAGTGCGCTTCTTGCACCTGTCCATGCTCATCTTGCATCAAATAGGAACGCATACCGTGCACAACACCCGGAACACCTCTGCCTACGGCTGCTCCACCTGCGGGTTCGACACCGACAAGCCTTGCCTTGGTATCGACAAATCCCGAGAAGATACCAATCGCATTTGAGCCACCACCGACACACGCCGTTACGACATCGGGATCCTTGCCATCAAGCACATCGCGGCACTGTGCGAAAGCTTCATCGCCGATTACACTTTGAAACGTTCGAACCATAAAGGGGTAAGGGTGCGGTCCCATGACCGATCCAAGCGCGTAATACGTTGTCTCGACAGTGGCGACCCAATCGCGCATGGCCTCATTAACCGCATCCTTGAGTGTGCGACTTCCCGACATGGCAGGAACCACTTCAGCTCCAAGCAGCTTCATGCGAAACACGTTCAAGGCTTGGCGCTGCACGTCTACTTCGCCCATGTACACCTTGCATTGCAGACCCAACAACGCCGCAGCCGTAGCTGCGGCAACTCCGTGTTGCCCGGCTCCCGTCTCTGCGACGATTCGCTTCTTGCCCATCCGCCTGGCGAGCAGAACCTGACCAAGAACGCTATTGATCTTGTGGGAGCCAGTGTGATTGAGATCTTCGCGCTTCAATAGCAACCGGATGCCGAGCTGCTTGCCAAGGTTGTGGCATTCGGTGATGATGCTCGGTCTGCCCGCGTACTCCCGCAACAAGTTGTCGAGTTCAGATCGGAAAGATGGATCTGCCCAGGCATCGCGGAAAGCAACTTCTAACTCTTGGCAGGCAGGAACCAGGGTTTCTGGAACGAAGCGACCACCAAATTCGCCGAAACGGCCACTGACACCAGGGTCTTGCAACATGGATCACAATGTACTGCCGCCACCCGCTGCACGACCAAGCGTGGCGGGACAAATACAACTACAGCAAGTCGTCGTCGCCCAACAGAGATGCCGCAGAGCGCGCATTTGCGATGAAATGTCTCATCTTTACGGGGTCCTTAACGCCGGGAGATTTTTCCACTCCGCTAACTACGTCCACACCCCAAGGTCGAGCCATCATGATCGCTTGTGAAACCGTGTCTGGTGTCAGACCCCCAGCCAGAATTATTCGCATCGAGGGTGGAATCTCATTGAGAAGTTCCCAGTCGTAAGACTCACCCGAACCTGGGTTGGGGCCATCCACCAACAGTGCATCGACACCATACGTATCCCCTACGCGTGCGCTATGCGAACCGGCAACAACCGCTTTCACAGAAAATCGAACACCGTTAGCTACTTCGAAAGCAGTCTCGGTTGATTCATGCCCGTGAAGTTGCGCACCATGCAAATGCGCCGCATGAACTACTTCAAGCACTCGCTGCGATGTCTCGTCGCGAAAAACACCCAGTGTGACGATTTCGGGTGGAAGCCTTTTGACAATATCCGCAGCCGCAAGGGGTGCAATCTGACGCGGAGATGGGGCGAAAATGAAGCCAATCGCATCCGCTCCGAGCGCAACGGCCAACAACGCATCCGCCTCTGAAGTGATACCACAAATCTTTACGAACACATTTGTAACGGTAGTGGCGAGAGCCGCCGGGATTGGGGACTCATCCCCCGCTAACACGCAAAGCGTCGAGAGCAGACGCGGGATCTGCTGCTGTTACGAGCGATTCGCCCACCAACACGGCATGGTAGCCAGCATCGCGCAATCGTTGTGCATCCTGCGCGTCTCGAACACCGGATTCGGCGACACGAATCACATTTGGCGGCATCATCTCCGCCATCCTCACTGCTCGGTCATGATCAACTGCAAATGTTGTCAAGTCGCGTTGGTTAACACCGACAAGCGTCGCGCCAATTGTTAAAGCCATCTCCAATTCTGCTTCGCTGTGTGTTTCGACGAGAACATCGAGCATCAATTCATCCGCAAGCTGGTGGAAGCCAAAAAGCTCGGCCCGATCGAGCGCCGCCACAATAAGGAGAACACAATCGGCCCCCATAATCTTCGCGTCACAAATGTCTTTCTCGCTCACCGTGAAGTCCTTGCGCAACACCGGCAACTGCACAGCAGAACGGGCTACTTGTAGATCCGAAACCGAACCACCAAAATTGGCCTCGTCCGTAAGCACAGACAAGCAACTGGCACCACCGACTTCATATGATTGCGCAAGCTCGGCAGGGTCGATATTGCTATTGAGGACGCCTTTTGAAGGTGATTTTCGTTTGATCTCGGCAATAACTGCCAAACGGTCTACCGAATCGGTCCGAATGCGCTCCGCGAACTCCCGACCGAAACCACATTGGCCGGCCCTAGCGATAAGTGTTTCGAGATTGCGAGTGTCGACTTCGATTCGAGCTCGATGTTCGTGAAGAATCTTGTCGAGATACAAGCTTTACGCGCCTTTGCCACCAATTGGCGTAAGGAAATGAAACTCGGGTGCGCCGTCCACAAATGGGGCAAGAGAAGCCGAGAAGGCTTTAAACGCGTCTGTACTCATATGCGCATTGCAAGCGTCCTGGTTCACATAAGTCTCGAAGATCCAGACGACATTCGCGTCAGCAGCATCGTGGTGGAAAATGTAAGTGAGTGTTCCCTCTTCGGCTTTTGCTGTCTCTAGCCCTGGCTTGAAGGCTTCGGTTACCGCATCGCGCTGGCCTTTTTTGATTTTTAACTTAACCACTAACGAAACTTTGCTCATTGGTTGTGCCTTTCGCTGATTGTTTCTAGAAACCTAGTTTGCTTTGTATTACCGATTCCAATTGCGCGATGGGGACGCGTTCCTGAGTCGTGGTGTCACGTTCACGGATGGTTACCGCCTGATCCTCAAGTGAGTCAAAGTCGACAGTGACGCAGAATGGTGTGCCAATCTCGTCTTGCCTTCGATAGCGCCGTCCAATTGCCTGCGTCTCGTCAAAATCAACCATGTAACGCTTAGATAACTGGCCAAAGATCTGCTTCGAAAGCGGCATCAGCGTGTCCTTCTTGGACAGTGGCAACACTGCGACCTTGTACGGAGCCAAACGAGGATGCAAACGCAAAACCGTGCGAGGTTCGTCATTCACCACGTCCTCGTCGTAAGCAGCCAAAAGGAAAGCCGCCATTGTTCTGTTAGCTCCAGCAGCCGGCTCTACTACAAATGGTACGTAACGCTCGTTGGAGGCTTGGTCGAAGTAATCAAGCTTTTCGTGGGAGAACTCGGAATGGCGATTGAGATCAAAATTGGTTCTCTGCGCAATTCCTTCCAACTCGCCCCAACCCCATGGGAACTTGAACTCGATATCACTGGTGCCGGCCGAATAATGGGAAAGCTCATCTGCGTCGTGCGCACGTATCCTTAGCAACTCGGCAGGAATTCCTAATTCGATATACCAATTGAGCCGCTCGTTGCACCAGTATTCGTACCACTTCGAACTTTCTGCGGGGGGAACGAAAAATTCCATTTCCATTTGTTCAAATTCTCTGGTGCGGAAAATAAAGTTTCCAGGGGTGATTTCATTGCGGAATGACTTACCAACCTGGGCAATACCGAACGGTGGCTTCTTGCGTGAGGTTTGCAGCACGTTGGCAAAGTTGACGAACATTCCCTGAGCAGTTTCAGGGCGCATGTACACAGTTGCACCCTCGCCTTCAACGGGGCCCGCGTGTGTTTGAAACATCAAGTTGAATGCTCGCGCCTCGGTAAAAGTACAGCCCTTCATTTTGTTTGGGCAATCCCGTGCATCTAATTGATCTTCCCTGAATCGCTTCTTACAAACCGTGCAGTCGACAAGCGGGTCGGAAAAGTTTGCAAGGTGGCCACTGGCTTCGAAAACAGCCGGCGGGCCAAGAATCGCAGCATCGATCAACACCACATCGTCGCGCTCTTGAACCATGGTGCGCACCCAAGCGTCTTTAACGTTGCGGAGCATCAGCGAGCCAAGCGGGCCGTAGTCGTAAGACGAGCGAAAGCCACCATAGATTTCTGCGCTTGGGTAAACGAACCCGCGCCGCTTGCACAAGTTGACAATCTGCTCAAGGTCGGTTGCTGGCATTGCTACAGGTTATAAGAAAGATGGTGCGTGGGAGCGCTCTCTTAGCGACGATCGAAAAGTGAAGTTGATCTCAGACGCCGCTCGATGAAATGCTCCATTGCCTGTGTCGCCAGATGTGTAAGTTCGCCGGAAGCAGCCGAGGCCTCTTGCGCAAGCGCCAGATTCAATTGACCACCAAGTACTTGTTGCAGTAATTGAAGTGCAGGCTGCGAAATTGACACTCCTGTACGACACGAGCGGCACTGTGCCCCACCTTGCGATATGTCGAAAGCTACGAGCTCAACAGTCTGCTCGCACCCAACACACTTCTGCACCTGAGGGCTTACCCCTTCGGCGGCAAGCAACTTCCAATAGAAAGCTGCGACAACCACTGGCGAGGCCTGATCTGCAAGCGACTGCAGCGCCCCCACCAACATGGTGTACAGATGCGGAGCAGGCTCCCTGTCGGAGGCAATGTGATCAACCGCCTCGAGCATTGAGATGCCCTGCGTGAGTCGATCAAGATCGTGGTGCAATTTCGCTGACGAGGAAATCAGTTCAACCTGATTAACAACGTCCAACTCTCTGCCCTTATACAGAAGTATCTCAACATGACTCATCGGTTCAAGGCGAGCACCGATCTTCGATTTCGTCTTGCGAATCCCCTTTGCGACTGCACGCACTTTTCCATGACCCTGAGTCATGAGCACCACAATGCGATCGGCTTCACCCAACTTGTAGGTGCGAAGCACAACCGCGCGCTCCAAGTACTGCGTCATACGTCAATTCCACCAAACCTTCGTTCGCGAGTAGTGAAGTCAGAAATAGCTTGCTGAACGTCGGACGATTTGAGTTTTCGCCATGGTGTGTCTACAAAAACCAATTCGCTATATCCCAACTCCCACATCAATGATTGCGGCACTTTGTTCGTTGGCCCATGAATAACAACCAAATCCGGATCGTAAAGCGCCGGCCGATGCATGGCGTACGACAATGCCTCCTCTGTCATCAGCGACTCCGGCAAGGAATTAGCAATGTCGACAAACCTTTGCTGACCATCCGCGCAAACATTAAAAGAGACGGTGAATCCATCGCTCTCGAGGTGGGTAACGGTTGAGTTTTCAACGGCTCCACCTGTTGCCGTTGCAATTCGTTTGCACACCAACTCTCGATCAGCTTCGGTAAACGTTCCTCCGTATGGGCATACTGTGATCCATCGCATGCCTACGCCGCGCGCAGAATTTGAAACTTCCAACGCTATTCGGCCCCATTCCTGCGTCGTCGTATCAAGCCATTGCACCGCTGAACCACCGCAAACCAAAACGTGAACTAGGCCGTGTACCGATTTGCCCTTCTTACGTTTGAACAATGTGGCGACCGACAACATCTCACCATTGTCGCACGAGCCATCACTAGTGTGAGTGCTCACATGCCAAGCCAATCAGACGCCGAGAATGCCAAGAACGGGGCCCATGTGGCATGCATCATGGACGGCAATGGCCGCTGGGCAAAAAAACGTGGCCTCCCCCGTACCGCGGGCCACACGGCGGGCGAAGAGAACCTTGCCGAGGTCGTCCGCCAGGCAGCTAAACGAAATGTCGGATGGTTGACCGTGTTTGGCTTCTCCACCGAAAATTGGGTTCGACCCAAAGCTGAAGTGCGCCACATCCTTGCTCTGCACAAGCAGCTATTCGGTCGTATCGATGAACTCAATGCGAACAATGTGCGAGTCCAATGGATTGGTCGACCATTTGATGAACCCGGTTCGAAAACACCCCTCTATGTGCAGAAAGCCATTAGACAGGCGATTTTGGATACATCTTCTAATACCGGCATGACGCTCACCGTTGCCTTTGATTACGGAAGCCGTGCCGAACTCGCCCGCGCGGTGCGTAAATCGAAGATCGAGCTGTTTACCGTTACAAAACAGTCGATAGAGGAACGTTTATACCTTGCACAGATGCCACCAGTAGACGTTCTGGTGCGCACATCGGGTGAATCTCGGATCTCAAATTTTTTGTTGTGGCAAATTAATCATGCCGCGGTCTACTTCACGCAACGGCCATGGCCGGATTTTGATGCAGACGACCTAGACGCCGCATTGGCGCTTCTTGATGCGTGAACGTGAAATTGTCGAGTTGCTGCGAAAAGTAACCGACACGCTTCCGAACACAGAGGAGCGACAGGGTCAGAACGATATGGCAATGGCCGTGTCGAGCGCAGTCAATACCAATCGCCATCTCATCGTGCAGGCTGGTACGGGAACCGGTAAAACACTTGGCTATTTGGTGCCGCTGATCGCTTCCGGCAAAAGAATTGTTGTTTCTACATATACCAAAGCACTGCAAGATCAACTTGCGGCGCACGATCTTCCCCAACTCATTCCCATCCTTGAACGAGAACTAGACCGAACCATTACGTGGTCTGTTTTAAAGGGCCGCAACAACTACCTCTGTCGCCAGCGCCTTGACGAAATGGAATCTCCCAAGCAGGCCAAGCTAGACCTCGACGATACGAGCGCCGCCGTAAAGGCCGAGGTGCGAAAACTGATCGAATGGGCCGACGAGACCGACACGGGCGACCAGGGTGATTTGACGTGGAGCCCCAGCGACAAAGCCTGGCGATTAGTCAGCGTCGGTAGCGATGAGTGCCCTGGCGCTCAACGTTGTCCGGCCGCCGACCGGTGCTTCTCGGAACAAGCAAGGGCATCGGCGGCGCTCTCTGACGTTGTAATTGTCAACACTTTTATATATGGCCTGCACATTGCAATGAACGGCGAGCTACTGCCAGAGCACGATGTAGTCGTATTCGATGAGGCGCATCAACTCGAAGATGTCATCAGTAATACCGTCAGCACATCTGTGGGTTCTGGTCGGATCAACGGCGTGATTACTGCATTACGCGCAATCATTCGCGAAGACTCGCTTACAAACTCTCTTCAACTTCTTGCACACGATTTCAATGCGTGCCTTGTGCCTTACGTAGGTAAGCGGGTCGAACTTCCATTCCCTCCCGCAATCGGTGCCGCTTTGGTGGATGTGCGACTAAAAATCGATCAGGCTGTGCAAGCACTACGCGCGATCGATAGCAAGGATGAAAAAGCAAAACAAAAGATCTTGCGTGCTCAAATGCTTTCCAACCGAGTTATCGATGCCGTCGACATGTGCCTCACTGCAGGTAAGTCCCAAGTTGCTTTTGTGTCAGGGACTGTCGACCGCTGCTCTTTGGAGATCGCGCCTCTGAATGTCGGGCCGTCGATGGATGCTGGGGTATGGAGTAAACGGCTTGCGATATTGGCAAGTGCAACGATTCCCCTGGCAATGCCAAGCAGGATCGGCCTCGATCCGGAGTCTGTCGACATCATCGATGTGGGAAGCCCGTTTGATTACGAGAACACCGCAATGTTGTATTGCGCCAAGCATCTCCCAGAACCCAATGACCCACGACGCGACAATTCGGTTCATGACGAAATTGAGCGACTGATCAAATTCGCTGGGGGACGAACGCTTGCCCTCTTCACCACCTACAGAGCAATGCATCTTGCAGCAGACGAAATGGAGAAGCGACTTCCCTTCAACATCATGCGCCAAGATCAATTGCCGAAAATGGCGCTCATTAATGCATTTAGCAATGACGAACAATCCTGTCTCTTTGCTACGGCAGGGTTTTTCCAAGGGGTAGACGTTCCCGGACGTGCATTAAGCCTCGTCATCATTGACAAGATCCCATTCCCCCGACCAGACGACCCCCTGCTCAGTGCACGACGCGACGTAGTTGGAAAAAACTGGTTTAACGAAATCGACATTCCGCTTGCTGCCACAGCCTTAGCTCAAGCAGCTGGCCGCCTCATCAGATCGCAGAGCGACTCTGGGGTTGTCGCAATACTCGACCCCCGATTGGCCACGAAGGGCTACGGCAAACGACTTGGTTCGGTCCTTCCTCCGATGAAACGAACCATTGAGATTCAAGACGTTCAATCGTTTCTGCGACAAATACTCAACGCGGAATAAGCCGATACCCCATTCCCCTCGCGGTGCAGATGATCTTGGGGTCATCAGCTTGCTGTTCGATCTTGACTCGCAACCGGCGGATGTGAGCATCGACAAGTCGACTATCACCTAGATATTCATAACCCCAGACGCGTTCGAGCAATTGATCCCTCGACAAAACCATATTGGGATGGTCTGCAAATTCGACAAGCAGGTTGTATTCGGTCTTCGTTAAAGAAACCTCGACACCTGCTTTTCGAACCACGCTCAACTCTCTCGACAATTCGATGTCGCCAAATTGAGAAACTGCGTTGACAGCCCCTGAAGGATTCGAGTCCGCCAGCGTTGTGCGTCGCAGAGCCGCGCGGATCCTTGCAGCGAGCTCTTTTGCTACTACCGGCTTCGTCACATAGTCGTCTGCCCCTGCTTCGAGACCAGCTACCAAATCGTGCGTGTCGGTTTGGGCGGTGACCATAATGATCGGAACGATGCTGGTTTGTCGTAGCTGTCTGCACACTTCAAATCCCGAGATATCCGGCAGTCGCAAATCGAGCAGGACCAAGTCGATCGATCGCTCGGCGAACAAACGCAAGCCTGTATTTCCATCTTGGGCTTCCACCACCGCGTAACCCTCATCTTCAAGTGCCAAACGTAAGGCAACTCGAATTGCTGGGTCGTCCTCGACAAACAACAAGGTATGCACAGGTATGCATTCTGCCCGATGGTCGCAAATTGTTACCTAAAAAGCACACAAATCGGCTGTAAAAGTCAATCGTGGCGTGGACAATTAGGCATCGAACCGGCGGGAACCCATGCTCCCCCTTGGGCCCCGCCGGTTCCGACCAAACGCAATGGCGAAAGGTCGCCAATTTGCGCCATGCTGAACCAATGAACACCCGTTCCGTCCGCCTGCTCTTCACGGGCCTACGGGGTCGCATGGTGCTCTATTTCAGTCTTTCGGCATTCGCAGCGGGTCTTCTCCTCAGTGTGGTCACGTATGCAAGCACGCGCTCATATTTGCTTGGACAACGCAGCGAGGTTGCTCAACGCCAGGCCTTTAACAACGCGCAATTAGTTCGCACCGTTGTATCGACCGATCGAGACAACATCGCCGACATGATCACCAATATCAGAAGCGAACGTGGTGGTTATGCGGTATTTCACTTGGACGCTACAGATTCGCAGTCTTCCGCATTTTATGCACAAGAGCCTCTGCGCTTTACTCAAACCGATCTGCCAAACGAACTCCTTCGGCGCACGCTCGCTGGGGCAACTGGTCGACAGCGTTTCACTTTCGACAGTCGGCCGTACGAAGGGGTTGGCGTTGCGATTCCTTCACTTGGGGTTCAGTATTTTGAGGCATTCCCCTTAACTGACGTGCAGACGACGCTCCGGACGATCCAAACCACTTTGGTAATTGGTGTTCTTATCATCACTTTTTCCGCAGGATTTTTGGGCTTCTCCACAAGTCGCAACGTTCTTCGCCCGCTGCGCCGAGTTGCGAACGCGGCAAACGACATTGCCACGGGCGGGCTTGACACGAGACTTGAAGACGAAACGGATACAGACCTGAACCAGTTGGTTAGTTCGTTCAACAACATGGCCGACGCAGTGCAGTTGCGCATCGAACGCGAACAACGATTTGCCAGTGACGTGAGCCATGAATTGCGCTCGCCCGTCACTGCGCTTTCTGCCGCAGTTGATGTACTTGTGTCGCGTCGAAGTGAGTTTTCTGATCGCAATCAGCAAGCCATTGACATCACGGCATCACAAGTGCGAAGGTTCGATCGAACGGTTTTAGACCTTCTCGAACTATCGCGAATGGACGCAGGAGCAAGCGAATCGAGCCTTGAATACCTTCGGTTGTCAGACCTAATCGAACGAATTATGTCGCGTTACGGCTTTTCCGCCATTCTTTTCGAATCGTCTGTTCGAAGCGTTGGGCTAAACGGCATCGGTGACGATGAGACGCTGGTCGATCGACGAAGAATCGAACGAATTTTGCTCAATCTTTTAGAGAATGCTCGCGATCACGGAGGTGGAGCAAACCGTGTCGGCCTTGATCGAGCCGGTGAATATTTTGTGATAACTGTCGACGACTCGGGCAATGGTGTCGCCCCTGGAGAACGAGAGCGCATCTTTGACCGTTTTGCCCGTAGCACTGCAACTCGAAACAGCACGGGCAGTGGCTTGGGTTTGGCAATAGTGCGTGAACACGCGCGAGCACTCGGCGGAGATGCCGTGGTCGAGACTTCCCCAACGAGCGGTGCACGATTCTGCATCACCGTATTACGAATTAAACAAAGGCCAGACATCGACGAAACTGGTGACGGACATGCGTAAGCACATAGCGTTCGGTCTTTGCTGCCTGTTCTTCTTGCCAGCGTGTTCTGTACCAAAGAGCGGCGCCTTCGAAACCATCTCCACCGATGCAATTCCTTTTGGACTGAGTGCGCCACAAACAACCATCCCTCAATCGGCCACTACGACGTCGCCGCAATCTTCGGACCCGCCAGGTATCGATTATGAGCAGGTTGATTTGTACTTCATCCGAAATGCGACCGTCACCAAGGTTCAACGACTGGTGAAGAGCCCCGTCGATGCAAATGGAACACTTACCGCACTGACCGAGGGCTTGATCGACGACGTGAACAATGACGGACTCAGAAGCGCAATCCCATCGACTCTTCAAGCAAGCGTCAACGTCGATCGAGGTGTAGCCACAGTCAATGCAACCCGTGCTTTTCTTAACTCATTATCCGCAATAGACCAACGACTTGCTATCGCACAGATTGTTTTGACGTTGACGAGCCGACCAGGCATTGGTCAGGTCGTCTTTTACGTAGACGGAAGAGCGATTGTCGTACCACGAGGACGAGGAGATCTCAGCAGCCCTGGAGAGCCCGTAACTTTTGACGATTACACCAACATTATTGTTGGTAACTAATAGCCAAGTCGTTCAACTCGTTCAGGTCGCTGCTGCCAGTTCTTGTCGACAACGACTGCTAGTTCGAGGAGCATGCCTTTAGGTAGCTGTTTGCGTACGTTCGTGCCAACAACGTTCAACATGGCGCCACCTTTACCAATGACCATTCCCTTTTGGCTTTCACGTTCCACGACAATCTCAACTCGCACACGAGGCGGTTCCCATTCGGTGACTCGAGTCGCAATCGAATACGGCAATTCCTGATTGGTATATATCAGTAACTGTTCGCGCACAAGTTCGGCAATCCAAGTGGCCTCTGGCGTCTCCGAAACCATGTCGGCCGGATACAGAAATTCACCCTCTGGCATCTTGCTTTGCAAATAGCGCATCAAAGCCTCGACGCCTTCACCTGTTACAGCAGAAACGGGAAAGTATTCGGCAGCGTTCAATTGGCTGAGTGCAGTCAATTGCTTCAGCACTTTCGTCGAACCAGCTTTGTCGACCTTATTCAGCACCACGATTGCTTTTGACATATCGATATGGCTGCTAACCCACTTGTCGCCTGCGCCGAACGGGGCGGTTGCATCGATTACGAGGCACACGACATCTACATCTTTGGTGGACTCAAGCGCGGTCGCATTTACCCGCTCTCCCAGCGCACTTACCGCTTTGTGCAGCCCCGGGGTGTCAACAAATACCACTTGCGTATCGTCTGCAGTGACGACACCGCGCACCCGGGTACGAGTTGTCTGTGGCTTATCCGAAACAATGCTCACCTTTTTCTTGCAAATTGCATTCAGCAATGTTGACTTGCCGACATTTGGTCTGCCAACAAATGACACAAAGCCCGAACGCATATCCACAGGCTATGTCTGCAATAATGAACCCGTGCAGCAAATCAATTTCAAACGCTGGTTCGATCGAATGCAGCCCCAGACTCTGCAGATAGCCACTTGGCTCCTCTATTTTGATGGGTTCTTTGCTTTGGTTGATCTTCTCGACGGTTACAGCTATTTGCGTTATATCCGCGAAACGTATCGCTTTGGCTTTGCGATCGGTCTCGTCAACGTTGCGCTGTACGCCGCTGGTGGCTTGCTTATGGCAAACGAACGAAAAATTGGGTACAAGATTGCAATTGCGGCATCAATCTCTCCATTCGTTGTTCGATTCGTTGCTGTTCAAAATCCCTTTTCCGATTCGCTCATTTCTTTGGCGTTCGACGTGGCCCTTATTGCCCTTCTTTTACACACTCAAAGCCGCGAGCACCAGCGCATTTGGTACCGCTAGTCTGTTCCAATGACCACCGTTATCAAAGACCACGAAGACCTGAAAGCCCATGTAGGTAAGCATCTTGGCTATAGCGATTACCTCACTGTCACCCAAGAGCAAGTCCAGTTATTCGCCGATGCCACGGGCGACCACCAATGGATTCACCTCGACGTCGAGAAGGCTAAATCTGGCCCGTTTGGACAAACCATTGCACATGGTTACCTCACACTCTCACTCGCACCAGTGCTGATGGCAGGCATTTGGCGTAACGAGGGTGTGAAGATGGGCGTCAATTACGGCGCAAACAAGATTCGTTTCATGTCCCCTGTGCCCGTTGGTTCAAAAATTCGTGCGGGAGCAAAACTCGTCTCCGTGGACGACATCGCGGGCGGAGCGCAGGTTTGCGTAGAAACCACGTTCGAAGTTGAAGGCGCTGCTAAACCATCTTGCGTTGCCGAACTGATTTTCCGTTACTACTACTAGTTAATTACTAGCGGTAGTGACGCATTATCTTGGCGAAAGCGTCGAGTGTGTGCGTATCTGGATAGTCGACACACCACGGGATGAAACCCGTGCAACCGATATCAATAAATTCCTGGACTCTTATCGCGACCTGTTCTGGTGTACCCACAAAGTTTGATGCCTGCCAGGCTTCGAAATTGTCGCCCCGGCCACTAGCGATCTGAAACTCTCGCAGTTCTTTTTCGGTGTCGCGAATCAAAATTTCGCCCGAGGTCGTCTTTCCGATCTCGTCCGGGTCTCTGCCTACTGCCGCGCAGTGCCCCTTCAAGATTTCAATCTTTCGAGCAAACTCATCGGCGCTTCCACCGAAATTGGAATGGTCCGCGTGTTGCGCAACAACGCGCAAAGTCAATTGTTCGCCTCCGCCACCGATCCAAATTGGCGGACGAGGAGACTGCAACGGCTTAGGGTCGCAATTGGCTCGCACTAACTGGTAGTACTTCCCGTCGTACGTCGTCTCTTCTTGGGACCACATCGACTTTACGATTTCTACCGATTCGCGAAGCATGGCAATGCGTTCCTTTGGAACTGGGAACGGGTATCCATAGCCACGACATTCGTTTTCGTACCAACCTGCACCAATACCCCAATCCACGCGACCACCAGAAATGACATCGAGAGTCGATGTGATTTTTGCCAGTAATGCAGGTGGTCGATACAAATTGCAACCGACCATCTGACCCAAGCGGATCTTGCTCGTGAGTTGACTGATTGCGGCCATCACTGTCCAACACTCGAATACCGCCTCATGTGCAGGGCGAGGCACATTATGGAAGTGGTCATAAACCCAAATCGAGTCGTAACCCAGCTCTTCTGCTCGCTGCGCAATTCGAACCGCGGCATTCCACTTTTCGGTTGCCGTAGGAATGTTGACGAGTTCCATCTTCCATCCCTGTGGCATAAACACGCCGAAGGTCAGTTTGTGATTGTTCATAGGGGTAAGTCTCCAGTTGCCTTCTTCGTCGATCCATGGTCTTTGTACGCCGCAATAGTGCGCTGGGCAATTCTCATCTGATGAATCTCGTCAGCACCATCTGCGAAACGGCTCCAACGGGCTTGTTGCAACATTCCTGCTAGTGGCGTGTCCGTGCTGTAACCAAGCGCACCATGCACCTGTATTGCTCGGTCGACTATTCGCCACAAACTGTTGGCAACGAAGTGCTTAGCCATAGAAACTTCAGATGTGAAATCCATTCCGTGTTCAATTTTGTATGCAGCATGGAGCACCATCAGTTTGCCTTGGTACAACTCCATCGCCGAATCTGCGATCAGCCATTGGATGCCTTGCTTCTCGGCAAGTACTGAACCGTGCGAATAACGCTCGAGAGAACGCGCAACCATCATGTCGAGTGCTGTTTCGGCCTGACCAATCCATCTCATGCAATGCGCAAGCCTTGCGGGGCCCAGTCGGTATTGGCCGAGCAAATGCCCCTGTCCCCTACCACCCAACATGTTTTCCGCTGGCACGCGCAAGTCATTGATTTGAATTTCGCAATGGTTGTGCCCGCCGGACATAGTTTCGACATCGCGAACGATGTTCCAGCCTTCACTTGGTATGTCAACGATGAAACACGAGTTTGCGGCTTGGGGCAGATCGGGATCTTCCTCCGTGCGTGCAACCAAAAGCGCAAACTGTGCGCCTCGTGCCCCAGAAATAAACCACTTGTGTCCGTTGATCACCCATTCGTCGCCATCTTTGTAAGCAAAAGTCTTGATCAGTGTCGGATCGCTTCCTGCAACCTCTGGTTCCGTCATTGCGAAACACGAACGGGCAGTGCCTTCACACAAGGGCTTCAAATACTTTTCCTTTTGCATTGGTGATGCCCAATGCAACATCGTGTGCTGATTCCCCTCATCAGGCGCTTGTGCATTCAACACGAATGGCCCGATGCTCACCTTGGCCGCTTCGGCGGATACCGCCGCCATTGCGGTTGGACCGAGGCCCATGCCTCCCCATTCGGGCGGCATATGCGGCAACCACAAATTCCATTCCTTTGCCTTCTTGCGCAAAGCCACGATCGTCTTGACAAGTTGCTCTCTGTTGCCCTGATCGATGGCATCCCATTCGGGCCGAACCACTTCATCCATAAATGAGCGCACTTTCATGCGCACGGCCTCAACTTCTGGTGAAAATGAGAAATCAATCACAATGCCCCCTCGACTACTCCATTGTGGCGTGTTTGTCGGCGCTTCATGCGGTCGTAGCCTCTAATCGTGAGCAATTCGTCGGCCGAACCCAACAGAACTTCATGGGATACAACCGATCTTCCAGTTGGCGAGGCAAAGGTTGCTGCAGTTCGAGACATGTTCGACGCAATAGCACCCAGATACGACATGGTCAATCGAATCATGACATTTCGCCTCGATGTGCGTTGGCGTAAACGCGCAATTCGGTCTTTGCAATTGCCAACAGGGAGCCTGGTTCTCGATTTGGCAAGCGGTACAGGCGATATGTGCATCGACTTGCGCAAAGCAGGGCTTACACCACTCTCTATCGACTTGTCATTCGGCATGCTTGCCGCAGATCACAGCAATGCACCACGCGCACAAGCCGACATACTCCGCCTGCCCTTCCCAGACTCGAGCGTCGATGGTGTCACTTGTGGTTTTGCGCTGCGCAATCTTCTTGACCTTCCAACATTCTTTGCCGAGATCGCCCGCGTGACTCGGAAGGGCGGCCGAATCGCGTTGTTGGATGTTGGCGTGCCAACTAATCCCCTTATTCGATTTGGAAATGGAATCTATTTCGGGAAGATAGTTCCTCGGATTGGCGGCCTGCTCTCGAACCGAGCCGCGTACAACTACCTTCCAAAAAGTGTCGCGTACTTGCCTTCGCCAACCGTATTGATTCAGCAACTGCGTCTAGCGGGATTCGACGACGCAACGCATGAACAACTGTCTGGTGGTCTAACACAGCTGATGCTTGCCACAAAGTCGTAGCTCATCAACATGAGAATCGTTACCCGCCCGCTCAGCGACTTCACATCGGACAAGGTTGATCTCAACGGCTTCGCCGGAGGCGCTGGGTCACTTTTTGTGCGCGACGGCGTTGGCATTGCTGGCTCTGCATCCGCGACAAGAGTCCCCGCCTCCGAAGCACGCAGTTTTCTTGACTCTGTACATGTTGACGACCGAATTCAGTCGCCAGGAAGCGGGCCGGTGCTGCTCGGTGCTATTCCTTTCGATAGCAAAGAATCGCACGACTTCATCCTTCCCCATGTGAGCCTCGTCAAATCCGTCGATGGCCGAGCATGGGTGACAACGGTGAACGACGCAGAACCAAATTTCATCAAGCCACCGGAGCCCACCGCATTGGCAGCAAGCTACACCGTTCAGCCGGGCGTAAGTGTTGAGCATTATCTGGAAGCCGTCAAACAAGCGCGCGATGCTGTGCGCAACGGATCTATCACCAAAGCAGTTATCGCCCGAGACATCGTCATCAATGCAAGCGCACCAATCGATGTTTATGCCGTGCTACTGCGGTTGCGCTCATCATTCGGATCCAGTTATCGATATCTCATTGACGACTTCATTGGTGCTTCACCCGAATTGTTGGTTGCCGTGGACAACGGAGCAATCTCGAGCCACCCGCTTGCCGGAACCGCGCCCCGCACAGGCGACCCACAAACCGACAGCGCCCTTGCCGAGAAGTTGTTGTCGAGTGAGAAAAATCAGATCGAGCATCGTGTAGTAATCGACATGGTTCACGACACTCTTTTACCCTTCTGCTCCTATCTCGATTGGCAACCAGAACCCTCCGTAATGCAAGTTGCCAACGTGCAGCATCTAGGCACCTTGATGCAAGGGATGTTGTCAAAACCATTCATGCACATTCTCGATGCTGCAATCATGCTCAGCCCGACTCCCGCGCTCGGTGGCTTCCCCAAGCATGAGGCACTGAACCTCATCAATCAATATGAGGGCATCGACCGTGGTCGCTATGGCGGTGCTGTCGGATGGTTTGATCAGAAAGGCAACGGTGCTTTCGCTGTTGCTATTCGCTGTGCCCAGCTGTCGCCGGATAGAACGAATGCGCGCCTGTTTGCGGGAGGCGGCATTGTTGCCGACAGCGAACCCGCCGCCGAATTGGCAGAGACACAGGCCAAGTTTCAGGCCATGCTCGCCGCAATTATTCGGCCGTAAGCGCCTTTGCTACAGCAGCATTAAGCCGAGCGTGCTCCACAACGTTGCCATCTCGCTGTGTGCGAACGAGCACCGCAGTTAACCCGCTGCGTTCGATTGCGGTATCAAACTGCGTTCTAGTCTCGGCAACAACACATTCAACTCGGTGACCAGCGAGCAACGAGACAAAGTCGGTGTTGTGAGGTGTACCAAAAAGCTGTTCGAAACGATCTTTGTCTAGAGAAGACGCTTGCGGCAAGAACGAGAATATGCCGCCACCGTTGTTGTCAATGATCACGACTCGAAGATCGATGTCCCTATCCGTGATGTTGATCAAACCATTTATGTCGTGCATCATGGCAACGTCGCCAATTAACAACGCGGTCGGTTTGCGCGATGCCAAAGCAACGCCAACGGCTGTAGAAACGACACCATCGATGCCATTAACCCCCCTGTTTGCAAACACCTTCACGCCTTCTCGAGGCGCTGCGAACCACTCCACGTCACGAATTGGCATGCTTGACGACACAACCAGGTTGGAATCCATCGGCAAAGCACTCAGCACTCGACTGGCAACATAGGGCTCGGTAATTTCCACACCGGTTGCAAGTTCTTGATCAAGAGTCGATCTTGCAATTGTCTCGCTCCTCTTCCACTCGCCCACCCACGTTTGATCCGTTCTGTTTGCTGTGCCGCGCACAACTTCCATACAAATTTGCGATGGTGTTCCAACCATGTGCAGTTGCACTCGAGCATCGGGGTCAATCAACGATGGCGTCGTTGATATTGCGCAATATGCGGCACCGCAATCCTTAAGCCAAGCATTAACCACCTTAGAAACTGGTGGGTCGCCAATGCGCAGAATCACCTCGGGCTCTAATTGCTTCGCGGTGGCAACATCGCGCAGTATCACATCGGCAGTGGAGATGATCACTGCCTCTTGCTCGATGCTTGCCGGCACACGACATCCGCTTCGTTGATCCGCAATAATCGGCCACTGCAAAGTTCGCGCCAGCTCAAACACAAATCGTGGTTGGTCTATGCCCGCACCAGCGACTATCACGCCGCGATTTGAGGAAAGCAGTTTGTTCAATGCTTTGCGCTCGGTTGCGCTTGGCGAGAGCCGACCTTGCTTCACAATCGCGCCGGCGTCAGCTGCTGGCAGTGCTTGCACTTCGCCGATAAGTGGCTCCCGAAACGGCAGATTTATCTGAACAGGGCCTGGGTTGATATCCATCGTGGCAGAGAACGAGTCTCGGGCGATTCCGCGCCACTTAGACGAATGTCGGTCGTCGGCAACACCGGCATCAATAAACAACCTCGTCGAACTTCCGTACAAGTTCGTCTGATTGATTGTCTGGGGTGCTCCAACGCCTTGCAGCTCTGGTGGCCTGTCGGCAGTGCACACCAACATCGGCACATGCGCATGATCTGCTTCAACCACTGCCGCATGAAACTGCACGGCCGCTGTTCCCGACGTGCACAGCAATATTGCGGGAACCCCGTCGTGCTGGGCAATGCCCAAGGCAGCGAATGACGCAGAACGTTCATCATGAAAAACGTGGAGGGAGATTTCTGTCCTTGCAGAAAGCGCCATTGCCATTGGCGTGGAACGAGAGCCCGGCGACAGTACGGCATGGCGAACGCCAATCCGAATCCACTCGTCCACCAAGGTGGCACAAAAAGTTGCAGTAGCCGAGGGTGTAGAAGCCATCCCCTCTATCGTGGCACCTGTGCGCGTAGAAATCTTCTCCGACGTGGTCTGCCCATGGTGCTACATCGGTAAGGCTCGCTTCGACCGAGCTGTCGCCAACCTTAGGGCACAAGGGCAGGAGATTGATCTCGAGGTGGTGTACAGCCCGTACCAGCTTGACCCAACCGCCCCAATCGGTGTTGCCACCCCCGTGTTGGAGGCTTACTCCAAGAAGTTCGGAGGCCTTGAAAAGGCACAAGCAATTCTCGACCATGTGACTGCAATCGCAGCACAGGAGGGAATCACTTTCAACATGGACATAGCTCTTCGAGCAAACACTCTTTCTAGCCACCGCTTGCTCGCCCACGCACTAAGCGCATATGGGCCCAGCATTCAGGCGGTGCTTAAACAGAACATCATGAGCGCATACTTCACGAACGGGAAAGACATCTCGGCAGTAGGAGTTCTTCTCGAGTGTGCTGCAGATGCAGGTATGGACTTGACCGAGGCAAGCACGGTCCTCACAGAAAACCTGTTCGCACAGGAGGTAGCCAGCCAGATTGCAGGTGCTGTCAATAATGGAATTACCGCGGTCCCTACCTATGTCATCAACGACCAATGGTCAGTACCGGGCGCACAAGACACAGAAATGTTTGAGCGAGTTCTCGTTCGGTTAGCAGAAAAACAACAGTGACCCTTCTGCACACCTCCACCATTGGCGACAGACTGCCTCAAGTCGCACTGGTTCATGGCTTTACACAGACCAGCAATTCGATGCAACCACTTGCGCACACGATAAGTAATCGGTCCACAGTGAAACTCGTTGATGCGCCCAATCACGGAGGCTCGGCATCTACATCACTCGATTGCAGTGCAGGCGCGGACGCACTCTGCGCGACAGTTGGAGATGCCGTGTATATCGGTTACAGCATGGGCGCACGCCTGTGCTTACATGCCGCGCTGCAACACCCGAAGCAAGTGCAGGCCCTTGTGCTCATCAGCGGAACTGCAGGAATTGAAGACGCCCAGCTGCGCCTTCAACGTCGCACAAGCGACGAACAATTAGCCAATCACATTGAGCAAGTTGGCACAGAAGCGTTCATCACAGAATGGCTCAGTCGTCCAATGTTTAGCAACCTCAAGTCGACACCGGCCGACATCCTCGACCGCAATCGAAATACAGCGGCATCGCTTGCAACAAGCCTTCGCCTTGCAGGCACGGGAGCCCAACAGTCGTTGTGGGGTTCACTGCATTCCCTAGAGATGCCGGTGCTACTGATTGCCGGCGAAAAAGACGAAGCGTTTTGCAGAAGCGCAGCACAAATGAAAGAGCTCATTGGCGTCAACGCAACGATAGCGATCGTAAAAGACAGCGGGCATAGCGTCCATTTAGAACAATTGGAAGACTGTTCCAAGATAATTACAAATTGGTTAGATCAACAGACCAATCGATAGCGCCACACCAGTAAGCAACTGCGCGCGTCCAGTCATCTCCAGTACGGGTATCAATTCTCTGCCCTTTGCACCCGCAGAAACCATCTTGATTGCAGGAATCGCGGCAATCAAACCCACCGCGCCCAACAGCACAGTGCTATCGACGAATCCAAGCCAAAGAATTGTCACTAGAGATGCGCCAAACAGTGCATGGTAAAAAAGTCGTGTGTTCTTATCCCCTATTCGAACTGCGAGCGTATTCTTATTCGCAAGAGTGTCCGTTGGGATGTCTCTTAAATTGTTGACGACCAAAAGCGCACAGGCCAAACAACCAACGACAACCGAGGCTGCCACCGATTGTCCCGTGATTTGCTCACTGATTGCAAAAGTGCTGCCTGTTGTAGCAACTACACCAAAGAACACGAACACAAAAATCTCACCCAGGCCAAGGTACCCATACGGTTTAGGGCCGCCCGTATACAACCAACCTGCCGCAATGCTGGCAACGCCAACAACAATGAGCCACAGAGAAACCGTGAGCGCAATCACCAACCCGAAAACCGCAGCAACACCGAACGCGAGCATGGCCGCAATCTTCACCCTCCTTGCTGCAACCAAACCCGACCCGACCAAACGAATTGGGCCAACGCGCACAGCATCTGTGCCTTTAACTCCATCGGAGTAGTCGTTTGCATAGTTGACCCCAATTTGCAACGCAAGACTCACAACGAGCGCCAACGCACCGCACCACCACCGCTCAACTTCAGCGTTGTTACCAACTACGCACGATGCACCAACAATCACAGGTGCTATCGCCGCTGGAAGAGTTCGAGGCCGGGCACCCGCAATCCAGAGGCCTACAACACTTTTTTCGTTATTTTCCATCTCTGTAGTGTCGCACGGAGCGCCCTACGCTGAAGAGCATGTCGCAACTCGTCGCATTAGACATGCCCGCAGGCAACCAGTTTCTTGCCGCCGTGCTTGGGGTTTGGGACAGAGGCGATGCCGTCTTCCCCCTCGACCAGCGGCTTCCGCCAGTTGCTCAATACGAACTCATTTCGACGATGGCTCCCGCATCAATCATTGATGCTTCGGGTAACGAAACCTCGCTTCCAAATTCTCGGTCTGTCCGCAGTGGTGATGCATTAGTGATCGCAACAAGTGGTTCGACTGGCACACCAAAGGGCGTTGTACACACCCATTCATCGATGGCTGCTGCAGCCAAATCGAGCAACTCAAGGCTTGGGTGCACTAAGGAACACCATTGGCTCGTTTGCCTGCCAGTTTCACACGTCGGTGGCTTCTCCGTGATTACCCGAGCACTGCAATCGAACAGCATGCTCACCTTGCATTCCACATTTGATGTGCAGGAAGTGACTCAATCTGCGGGCAATGGAGTCACCCACGTCTCGCTTGTACGCACAGCGCTGCAGAGAATTGATCCTTCAATTTTTCACACAATTTTGCTCGGAGGCTCGGCTCCACCATCAACCAGGCCAGACAACGTCATAGCAACATATGGCATGACCGAAACGTTTGGCGGCGTCTTTTACAACAGTGTCGCGTTAGACGACGTCGAAGTCAAGATCGTCAAGAATGAAATACATGTGCGTGGCCCGATGTTGATGCGTGCATTCCGCGACGAAACCACCCCATTCACTGCCGATGGCTGGCTGCCCACTGGAGACTCCGGCTACCTCGAGGATGAGAAGTTGCATGTCAACGGAAGAATCGTCGAGATGATTATTTCTGGTGGCGAAAACATCTGGCCGAACTTACTTGAGCAAACAATGAGCCAACACCCGCTGGTTGCTGCAGTGGCTGTTGCCGGAGTGGCCGATAAAGAATGGGGCGAGAAAGTCGTTTCATGGGTTGTTCCCAAAGACTTAGACAACCCGCCAACTTTGAATGACATACGCGATCATGTTGCTCAGACCCTCCCGAAGTTTTACTGCCCGAAGGAACTGAGAATCTTGCAGGCATTGCCCTTGACCTCATTGGGCAAGACCGATAAACGCGCGTTACTTAGTCTGTAGCAAACAACCGTTTACATGGCCCCCACCGAGACACCTGCACCACCGTCGATCACGTAGGTTTCACCCGTTATCCAATTTGCAAGATCGGATGCCAGAAACGTTGCCAAATTTGCAATGTCTTGGGGCTCCCCGAGCCGCTTCGTCGGTAGTCGCTTCGCCAATACATCTCCGTAATTATCGACAAGCATTTGTGCGAAATCGGTTTGCACAAGGCCGGGCGCAATGCCAACCACTCGTGTTAAGCCAAGTTCGCCTGCAAGTTGCCGCGTTAAGTGAATGAGCGCAGCCTTCGTCAGGTTGTACACGCCAAGGTTGCCCTCGGCTCGCAAGCCTCCTATTGATGCAATGTTGACAATGACACCAGGGTGATTCTTCATGGATGCTTCCCACACCGCCTGGCACCAAAACAATGGTCCTCGCAAGTTGACCTGGAAGGTCTTGTCGTATTGCGAAGGGCTCACCCCAAGAGTTGGGCCTGCGTACGGGTTGGTTGCAGCGTTGTTGACGAAGATATCGATCTTGCCGAACTGATTCATCGTTGCATCGACGCAAGCCTTCGCCTGGTCCAAGTCGCCGGTGTTGGCAGCAAACACCTGGGTTCCGCCACCGATCTCTTTTGCAACAGCCTCGAGAGCATCAATTTTTCGCGACGTGATCATCACTTGCGCGCCGGCTTCTACGTACGATTTTGCGATTGCCTTGCCAATGCCTCGCGAGGCACCCGTGACAAGTGCAACTTTTCCTTCTAATGAAATTTCCATAACGAGAAACGCTAGTCGTCAGGGGGTGATCATGCTCACACGGACTTGCTGGATACGCCTGCCATCCAGCAACTCGGCGCTGAAGCGCCAGCCTGCGTGGTCGACAGATTCTCCAACAACAGGCACGTGCCCAAGCATTCCAAAAATGAAACCACCGATGGTGTCGTACTCCGTCTCGGGAATCTTCATCTCCAAATCATCATTGATTTTGGAAATTGGCG
>Ga0209550_10000343_pt1 | contig 42291 bp, 35 predicted proteins | sample LauGreSuBDMM15SN_2_FD_187567 | JGI IMG/M metagenome (GOLD analysis project Ga0209550, IMG submission 187567) | Freshwater lake microbial communities from Lake Michigan, USA - Su13.BD.MM15.SN (SPAdes) (version 5) | ecosystem: Environmental > Aquatic > Freshwater > Lake | place: Lake Michigan...
CACAGTTAAGCTTTATCAATTTAATTAAAAAAATTTAATTAAAAAAATGCATAAAAATATTTTATAAATTCCATCCTTAGATTCTTAAAGATTAAAAATGCCAAAAAAACTAACAATAATATTTTTTCTCCTCGCAGCCGCTTCTTGTATTTATCCCAAAATTACAATCAAAGGCAAAGGCAATGTAAGACTAACCCAGGTTGACTTCGCGTCATTTTCAAATTGGCAAGCGGCAGATCATCGCAAAGCTCTCACTGCCTTTTCAGAATCTTGCAAACATATAGCAAAAATGCCGCAAAACCGCTCTATTGGCGCGCAAATTGGCAATATCACTGCCGCAGATTTTCGTGATGTTTGCGAGATTGCCGAAGTTGTAAAAGGCATGAGCAATAACCAAATAAAAAACTTTTTCGAAAATTGGTTCAAACCATTTTTAGTGGCAACAAAATCTGGAGAAAGCAAGGGGCTGTTCACCGGATACTATGAAGCAGATTTACGTGGCAGCAAAATTAAAAGCGAGAAATATAAATATCCAATTTATGCCAAGCCAAAAGATTTAGGAAGCGAGCCCTATTTAACCCGCAAAGAAATTGAAGATGGTGCCCTTAAAGGCAAAGATTTAGAAATTTTATATGTTGATGATATTGCCGATTTATTTTTCTTGCACGTGCAAGGATCGGGACGCGTAACCTTGCCAAATGGTGCAGTTGTAAGGCTATCATTTGCAGCAAAAAATAATCAACCTTACAATTCTATCGGAAATTATTTTGCTGATAACAAATTAATTCCGCGCGATAAAATCAATGCCGACTCAATTAAAGAGTGGATGCGAGCTAATCCAGATCAATCTTATGAAGCTATGATTTCTAACGATTCTTACATCTTTTTTAAAGTTGCCGATGCCGAATATGTAATTGGCGCACAAGGCGTGCCGCTTACTGCCGAGCATTCTCTCGCTGTTGATAATGATATAATTCCTTATGGTTCGCCACTTTGGGTTGAAACTTTTTTCAAGAGAAATGGCGCAAAAGAAAAATATAATCAGCTGTTAATTGCACAAGATACCGGCTCTGCAATTCGTGGTGTGGTGCGTGGCGATATTTTCTTTGGCCACGGCGCCGACGCAGAAACAAAAGCCTCGAGCATGGCTTCGAGCGGGCAGTATTATATTTTATTGCCCAATAATGTGGTGGATAAAATTTCGAGACCGTAGTTTATCAAGTGCTATTTTCTGTGCAACTTCCAAACTCTTTGCAAAATTTTTAAAAGAATACTGCTTATCAAAAGCATTGCCAAAAACACGTTGAGATTCTTGCGGAAGTTGACTATTTTCGATGCCATTTTCAACGGCAATCAATAAAGAAAATAGCACTAAAAACGGATCGGCATCTGCAGCGGCAACTCTAAATTCTATTCTATCATTCTGAAAATATTCGTTGCGCGGAAGGCGAATTGCTGCAGTGCGATTATTATCTCCAAAGCTGATATTTGTAGGTGCGGTGAATTTTCCTTTTTGATGAAGAGCGCGATTAATTTCTAAGTCAAAACGCAAATAATCTTCTTCTTTTGGTGCATAAAAAACCATTGCCCACTCAAGAGAATCAAGCATTCCTGCAATTGAATGAAGTAGTAATTTATTTTTTCTGGCAGAGTTTTTTGTGGCAGAAATTTCTTGATTTTGCGGTAAAAAATCTTCAATTTTTGTAAATACATTTTCACCATTAATATCGTGCAACGAAAAATTAAATTGCAACGCCGAACCACAATCATCAACAAATGGCTGCGCTGCAAAACAAGCAATTAAATTATTTTTTTGCGCCAATTGTTTTGCTACCTCTTTTATTCCTTCAATTTTTTGCGCCAATAAAATTAGATCTGAATGTGGCGCAATTTTAATTTCGATTTGCGTTGCGCCCTGCTCTTTTTCAATTTTATAAATTGAAGGATCTGTCAAAAATAGATGAGATAAAAAAGAAATATAATCAACCGCCAAGTCTTGATTTTGAAGGCGTTGCAGGTTTTGATCAAGCAGATAAAATTCTAACTCGATACCAATTTGCGGAAAAAGCATTGTTTTTTCTGCAAATTGCTTGAGTGATTTTTGTAAGAGAGTAGCTTTATTTTTATAAAAATCAGATAATGGATTATTCATGCGACCATCAAAAAGTAGAAATTTTTATCTCAAAATAAATTTTGCCAAATTCATTTTTTGATGATCGCAATTAAATCTAGATATTAGATTTAATCCATTCATGCAAAGCGCTTTTTGGCAATGAACCAATTTTAGTATCGACCAACTTTCCTTCCTTAAAAATCATCATGGTAGGAATGCTGCGCACGCCGTATTTTGAAGGAGCTTCAGGATTTTCATCAATGTTGCATTTAAAAACCGCAAGCTTGCCTTCGGTGTCTTTCGCTACGTCATCAACTATTGGCCCAAGTTGGCGGCAAGGCCCACACCATGGCGCCCAAAAATCAACCAAAACTGGTAATGATGAATTTAATACGTCTTGAGAAAAACTTTGATCTGAGGTTTCTTTTGTCATTTTAAAAAATTATTTATTGTTTATTTGGCAATAATTCATTTGCTGCAGCGATTAAATCTTCTGCTTGCTTGAAAGCATCTCCAGCTCTGGCTTGAGCGTCTCTGATATCTTGAACTGTTATAGCATATTCTTCAGAATTTGGATCTAGTTGAGCAACTATTTCTGTCATTTCCTCTGCTTCCGAAAGCGCTTCTCCACCAAGATCTATTATTCTTTGAATGCCGTTAGTAAGGCTTTCGAAGTCATTTTGAAATGAATCTTGCATTAAGATTTCTGATTCTTGCAACATGTTGTTTTTCATATTCTACAATTTAAATTTATAAAACTAACTTTGGTAAGCTGATATAAAACCCTAAAGCGGATCAATATCAATTTTAACTCTAATTTGACTAGAAAAATCTAGATCTTTCATAACATCCAAAATTAATTTCTGCAAATTAATTTTTTTCTCGGTTTTTAAAAAAACTCTATAATGATAACGATTTTTTAAGCGAGAAATGGCTGCTGGAGCTGGTCCAAAGACTTCTATAGCATCATTAAAAGGAAATTTTTTAGCGAGCATTTTTGCTGCATTTAATGCTTTATTTTCTTCAAAAGCACTCACAACAAAATTAGCCATTTTTGTAAATGGCGGCATATTTAAAGATTTGCGATTGGCAATTTCAAAATCAAGAAAACCTTTTTTATCATTTTGAATAATTTTTTCGAAAACAAAATTTTGCGGATTAAAAGTTTGGATAAAAATTTTGCCGTGATAGTCTTTGCGCCCGGCACGCCCAATTACCTGGCTTAACAACTGAAATGATTTTTCGGAAGATTTTAATTCTGCCGAATAAAATCCGCTATCTGCATCAACAATTCCTACTAAAGTTAGATTAGGAAAATCGTAGCCCTTAGCAATTATTTGCGTGCCAATAATTATATCAATTTCGTTATCTAAAATTTGCGTTACAACTTTTTCGGCATCTTTAAAATTGGCAATATTATCGCTGGTAACAAGGGCAACGCGGGCTTGAGGAAAAAGACCGGCTACCTCTTCGGCAATTTTTTCTACACCAACACCAACATTAATAATTGCGTCTTTTTCGCCACAAGATTTGCAATCGTGAGAGAAATTTTCGTTATGGCCACAATAGTGGCAAATAGCTCGACGCGAGTGTTTGTGATGCACCAAATAAGCGCTGCAATTAAGACAATTTACTTTTTGCCCGCAAGATTTGCACAAAGTAACCGGCGCATAACCACGGCGATTAAGAAATAGCAAGCTTTGCTGACCAATAGCAAAATTTTTAGCCAAAGCTTCGCGCAAAGTTTGCGAAATATAAGAACCGCTTTCAAGCCTTGTTCTTCTAAGGTCGATCATTTCTATTGCGTTGCTGCGCTGATGAAATTTATCGCCAAGATGAAAATAATTATATTTGCCCGATTTGGCATTAACATAACTTTCGAGCGAAGGTGTTGCTGAAGATAAAATGATTGGAAATTCTTCGATCATAGCCTTTAAAATAGCCATGTCGCGAGCGTTAAAATTAAAAATATCTTCTTGTTTAAAAGATGAATCATGCTCTTCATCTATAACAATTAGCTTAAGATTTTTGAAGGGCTGCAACAATGCCGAACGCGCGCCAATTAGCACCCGCACTGATCCACTGGCAATGCCACAAAAAATTTCACGCTTTTCTTTGGTAGAAATTTTAGAATGCCACAATGCCGGCTTAAAACCAAATTGCTCATGAAAGCGCGCCACAAGCTGGCTGGTAAGCGCTATCTCGGGCAATAAAATTAGAGCTTGCGCATCTTTTTTTTGCAACATTTTAGCGATAAGTGCAAAATAAATTTCGGTTTTACCCGAACCGGTTACGGCATCAATCAAACTAACGTTTGAAGTGCCTCCCGCCAGAATTTCATCCAAAATTTCTTGCTGCTTTACTGATAGTTTTTTTAATATAATTTTATCCAACTCAACCTTTTGCTCTAGGGCTTTATTGGCTAACTTTTCGCTTTTTACTTTATCAGAATTTAAAATTCCGATAAATGCTTTTAACACCAACCCGCGTGGCGCAAGGTTATACGAGGCTATGCGATCAATAAACCCACATAGTTTTTTATCAAAATTTATACTTTGATGCCTAGAAATTATTGGCTTAATTTTTTCTGCCGCAACGCTTGCTTGGCTTGCAGAATCGTGGCGCGCCACCACCAATCCCCATAATTCTTTTTTACGAAAACTAGCTTTTACCAAATCTCCAACTTCAATATTTTGCCCGCAAGCCTTGTAAGTAAAGGCGCGATCAAATGGTAAGGGCAGTAATATATCAAGATATATTTCCGTCATAAAGTTGATTGATTAAAGAGAAATTATTAATATAATAGGCCAAAGTCTCAACAATCATATTATCATCCAATTTTTAAGAACCATGAAATTTTTTATCGATTCTGCTGACGTTGCCGAAATTAAAGAGCTTGCAGCCTACGGCTTGCTTGATGGAGTTACTACTAATCCATCTTTAATTGCAAAATCTGGTCGCGATTTTAAAGAGGTTATCGCCGAAATTTGCAAAATTGTTTCTGGCCCAGTTAGCGCCGAAGTTGCCGCTACCGACTACGAAAACATGATCCGCGAAGGTAACATTCTTAGCAAAATCGCCAAAAATGTTTGCATAAAACTACCTCTAACCCTAGATGGATTAAAAGCCTGCAAATATTTTTCTGACCAAAATATTCAAACAAATGTAACGCTTTGTTTTTCTGCGGCGCAGGCCATTTTGGCAGCTAAAGCTGGCGCAACTTTTGTCTCTCCTTTTGTGGGCAGGCTTGATGATATTGGCCAAGATGGTCTTGGATTAATTGAAGAAATCTGCGCTATTTACGCCAATTATCCCGAGTTTAAAACCGAAGTTTTGGTTGCCTCAATTCGCCATCCAATTCACATTGTAGATGCAGCAAAAATTGGTGCTGACGTAGCAACAATTCCAGCAAAAGTTATTAAGCAATTAGTCTCTCATCCCTTAACTGACAAGGGCTTAGAAACTTTTGTCAAAGATTGGGCCTCTACTGGACAAAAAATTTAAGTTCGATAATTCTAATTATTAAAACTTGAGCTAAAACTATTAATTAATTATATAAATTACAAATGACATACTCTTTTATTACTTTGGCAAATGCGCAAGAAGCCTTGCCAGCAGCAGCTCCAAATGAATTTTCTATCACAAGTTTTGTGCCGTTAATTTTAATTTTTGTAGTGTTTTATTTTTTAATTATTCGCCCACAAAGCAAAAAAATGAAAGAGCATCAAGCTACTATTAACGCTCTTAAAATTGGCGATAAAGTTATTACTAGCGGTGGAATCATTGGTGTTGTCAAAGAAATAAACGACAAAGAAAATATTCTTGAAATTGAAATTGCTGATAAAACTGTTGTAAAAATCTTGCGTGCCTATGTTGCAGATTTAGTTAAAAAAGAAGAAATCGTTAAAAAGAATAAAAAATAAATTTACGCCATGCTTAATTTTTCTCGTTTTAAAATCTTTTCAATAATTGCCGCTTGTCTTGCGGCTTTTATTTTTGCTGCTCCGTCATTTTTAGAAGGAAATAAATCTTCTTTTGTAACAAAATTTTTGCCAGATAGCAAAGTTAATCTTGGCCTTGATTTACGCGGCGGATCGCAATTAATGCTTGAGGTAGACTTTGATTATTATTTACAAGAGCAGCTCAGCAATTTGAAAGACGAGTTAAAATTAAGCTTTCGCGAAGAATCTATTCGCACAATACCAGAGCTAATCGGCGGCAAAATTATTTTTTCACTAGATAATGTTGATCAAAAAAAACTGGCAAAAAAAATAGTTAATAAAGTTAGTAAAAGAGTTGATATTGATGAAGATGGCAACAAATTTACAATTTATTTTTCTGATCAAGAAGTTGCTCACATTAGGCAAAATCTTATTCGCCAATCTATTGAAATTGTACGCCGCCGTATCGATGAATCTGGAACCAAAGAGCCAACCATTCAGGCGCAAGGCGAAAACCGCATTTTACTACAAGTTCCTGGCGTCGAAAATTCTAACGAAATTAAATCTGTGCTTGGCAAAACCGCTAAAATGTCGTTTCACTTTGTGTCGGATGACACCTTCAATCCTAGCGCTAGCCAAATTGCTAATCCAAAATACGAAGCCTTGCCCGATGCACAAGGTCGCACTTATTTAATTGATAGAGAAGTCGCTCTTAGCGGAGATCTACTAACCGATGCCAACCCTACATATCACGAAAGCCAGCCCGCGGTATCTTTTCGCTTTAACGAGGCCGGAACTAAAAAATTTGCTAAACTTACCGCCGAAAATATCGGCAAAATTTTTGCTATTGTGCTTGATGGAAAAGTTATTACAGCACCAAGAATCAACGGCGCCATTAACCAAGGTAGCGGTGTAATTTCGGGCAGCTTTACTACGCAAGAAGCTAACGAATTAGCTCTTTTACTTAGAGCTGGCGCGCTTCCAGCCCCATTAAAAATTGTTGAAGAAAGATCGGTCGGACCATCTTTGGGCCTTGATTCTATAAAACATGGCACAATGGCATCTATTGTGGGGCTTGGCTTGATCGCCTTTTTCATGATTTTATTCTATGGCTTTTTTGGAGTTATTGCCGACATCGCCATGATCGTAAATATCGCGATTATTTTAGCTGTTTTATCGCTAATTGGCGCCACCCTCACCTTGCCCGGAATCGCTGGTATCGCACTTACAATGGGCATGTCGGTTGATGCTAACGTGTTAATTTTTGAGCGCATCAAAGAAGAATTACGTGAGAAAAAATCGGTTTTCATGGCGGTAGAGCAAGGCTTTACTCAAGCCTTTCGCACTATTACAGATTCAAATACCACTACTTTAATTATTGCGCTTTTTCTTTATATGTTTGGCAATGGCCCGGTTAAAGGCTTTGCTGTTGCACTTTCAATCGGAATCGCTTCTTCGATGTTTTCAGCAATCGTTTTAACGAGAATGATGATTGCGGTTTGGTTGAAGAAAAAAAGGCCACAAAAACTGAATTTAATATAGTTCAGTTTAAATTGACTCAATAAAAATAAGTTTATCGATAGTGATCAATCGCCAGTTTTTTTTCCAATTTCTGCTGCTTTTGATCCTTGCTTCTACCAATTGCTTCGCTATTGCTTTTAAACCTCCAAGCAGTGCCAATAAAGACTCTGAAAGCCCAGCAATTTTAAAAGCCGATACAGTCGAAGGCGATAAAATCACTCAAATAATCACTGCCACCGGGCATGTAGAGGTAACGAAAGATAACACCAAACTCACCTCCGATATCATGACCTACGACAAAGCTAATGGCTGGTTAAAGGCCAATGGCAATGTGCGCATGAAAGATCGCGACTTCGGAAAATTACGCGCCACCGAAGCGCGCGTTAAAAACGATTTCAGCACCGGATTTTTTTTAAATAGCACCATTGTTTTTAGCGACGGCTCATATTTAAAATCAGAGCGCGCCGATCGCAAAACTCCTCAAATCACAATATTTCAGCGCCCACTTTTTTCGCTTTGCCCAAGCAAAGAAATTAATAAAGAAAATGAATTAGCCGGCCAGCTTTATGATGCAATTTCGATTAAATCAAAAGAAGCTACTATTGATCGCAACGCCAATACAATGCAGTCTAAGCACAGCATTGTAAGGCTTTATAATGTGCCAGTTATCTATACTCCATATATTAAATTTAGCTTACCTGATAACAAAAGAAAAACCGGATTTTTAGCGCCAGCTTATATCAAAAATAACCGTTTCGGACTTGGTTTTATTGCGCCATTTTTTGTGGATATTGCACCGAATGCAGATTTAACAATTACGCCAAAATTTTATACTGGAGGCAAGCAAGCAACAGTTAATAACGACTTTCGACACCTTACTGCATATGGCCAATATAATCTAGATCTAGAAATATCAAATAATCAGGTCACCTCTAACACCGATAAATTGGTTATCGAGCGTACTAAAAAAGAATATCGCTGGTTTGCCGACGGCTCTGGTAAGTTTGATTTTACAGATAAATCTAGCGCCACTTACTCACTAAAAACTTCTGGCGACCGCAATTATTTGCGCGATTACAACTATAGCTTCCTTGCTTACACCATTTCTGATGCGCAGTTCGATCATACCGATGGCAGAGATTATTACGGCGTTAAAACCGTGCGCGTGCAAGAATTAGTAAGTGTTGAAAACGAAAAATCAGCGCCGCTCATCTTGCCAACTCTTAATCATTATGTTGAAAGCAAGCCGCTTGCTCATGGCGAAAAAGTTTCTTTAGCTTCAAATTTTAGCGCCATTACGCGCTATAGCGGGTTACAATATCGCCGCGCCTCTTTTACTCCAGAAGTTAAAGTTCCGGTTAATTTGCACGGTAATTTATTTAATTTTAGCGCTCGCGTTCAAGGCGATATATATTCACTCGAAAATAATTTTCAGGACGAAACTGGGTCAGCCGCAGCATCGCAATATAACTCGGTTCAAACAAATTATCATCCAGAATTCTCTGCTGGTTGGCGCTTGCCGTTAATTCAAAAAAAACAATCTAACACTTTATTGGTTGAGCCAATTGTAAATTTTGTTTCTAGCAGCGTGGGCACTAATTATTTAAAATTGCCTAATGAAGATAGTAACAATTCAGAGTTAACGGTGAATAACTTATTCGTTAATAATCGTGTTGCAGGATATGATCGCAACGAGATAGGAGAACGCGTTAGCTATGGTGCCAAAACTTCTATGTTTAATAAATATGGTCAATTTGGATTAACTTTAGGACAAAGTTATCGCCTTACCAACAAGGCGCAAGACGTTACTATTCGTGGGTTTAACGATAACAATAAATCAAATATTGTTGGAGAGCTTTCTTATAAAATACCTAAACATTTTAATTTAGCCTATTCTTTTCAACTCAACGAATCTAACTATCGCAACGATGTAAATTCGGTATCTTCCGATTTAACTTTTGACCGCTTTTTTGTTTCTGGCAGCTATATTTTGTTACGCAAAAGCACCACAAATCCTCAAGAAATTAAACAAGGGAGTGGAACCATAGGGCTAAGATTAATGCCAAAACTTACCGTTGCACTAAACGCCTCGCATGATTTTGTAACCAGAAGAACAATGACGCGCGGCCTATTGGTTGATTACACCGGATGCTGTTTTATTGTGAATTTTGCAGTTAAAGAAAATAACTCGATCAACTTGATTAAGCCGCAAAAATCTTATCAGATTAATATCTTGATTCGTGGGTTTTAAAGTTGTGGCGCAGCTACTATTAACAAAAATTTGTCTTCTCTGCGCGCAAAAATTTAACTTCTTTTACCAAGTTTTTATCAAGATTACACAATAAATTTACAAGATTTTTTTCTTCAATCTCAGAGGTTAACAAAGCACAAACCACCTCGCCGCTTTCTCCTTCGGCAAAATAAGATTTTTCAACCTTAACCTCGCTTAAAAACTGGGTTAATTTTTGTTCTTTCGCCAAAACTTTATCTAAAATTAACTTAATAAAATAACATCCAAATCTATCTTCGATCTTAGAAATTTTAGCCTCTGCAAGATTTAAACTTTTTACACCAAAGGTAAAATTATAACGACCATTAGCAACATCAATTAAATCTGCAACTATTGCCGAAGCAGTAGGAATGCCGCCCGCGCCACTTCCAATTATAAAACTATTTCCCGCATTTGAGGCTTTGGTTAAAATTGCATTAAAAGATTCATCAACATTAGCAATTTTTTCTGCAATATTTACTAGCGCCGGATATACCGCTCTGTAGGCTCCGCCATTTTTATAAACTGCTAATAATTTTATTTTATAACCAAGTTTTTCTGCTAAGCAAATATCATCAATGGTAATTTTTGAAATTCCTTCAACATAAATATCATTAAATTGCGGCTTAGAGCCAGAAGCGATTGCGCCTAATATTGCTAATTTATGCGCAGTATCAATTCCTTCAATATCAAAAGTTGGATCAGATTCTGCATAGCCCAAATCTTGCGCCTGTCTAAGCGCCACGGCAAAATCGATATTCTCATTCTTCATTTTTGTAAGAATAAAATTGCATGTACCATTTAAAATTGCGTAGAACTCCTTGATTTCATTGGCGGCAAGAGCTTCTTTAAAAATTTTTACCATTGGAGTTGCGCCACCAACTCCGGCTTCAAATAAAATATGCGATTGGTGTTGATCGGCTAATTTAGAGAGCTCGCAGCCTTTAGTTGCAATTAAAGCCTTATTGGCAGTAACAATTATTTTGCCATTTTTAAGTGCAGCCTCACAAACTTCTTTGGCAATGCCGTCGCCTCCTACAACCTCAACAATTACATCAATTGCAGGATCATTGGCTAGATCTAGGGCATTAGCAAAAAACTTGATTTTTGTTTCGTCGATAAAGTCTTTTTTATTGCGCGCCGAAACTGCTGTAAGTTCAAGCGTATCAACGGTTCTGGCGTCAATATTTTTTTTGTCTTTAAGCAAGATTTCGTAAACCGATTTGCCTATAACACCAAGGCCAACAAGGCCAATTTTTATTTTTTTCATTTGTAATTTTATAGAATTTTTAAAAGCAGCTAAAGAAGGGCAAAAAGCCCGCAAGAAATTATGTGCGCGCTTGGCGCATCGTCATACAAATTGTGGGCATAGATGCAAAAAAGAATCTCATCAACTGTTGTTTTTATTAAGTCGGGAGTTGGTTTTATATTTTAAGTGATTTAATATCAAGCAGATACCGATTTAATTTATTATTTTCTTAGAAATGTCGAAAAAATCTTATTATCCTCAACCAAGCCAAAGCCTTGATTTTGCTGCGCTAGAGCAAGATGTTTTAAAATTTTGGCAAGAAAATAAAATTTTTGAAAAATCAGTTGAGATCAGAAATTTTTTACCCGACGAAGAAGATAACGTCTCTCCGATAAAAGAGCCATGCGCCCTGAAAGATCACGTCGGTTGTCGCCATGATTACGCTGCAGAAAAACACGAATTTGTTTTTTATGATGGCCCGCCATTTGCTAATGGCCTTCCGCACTACGGCCACTTACTTACTGGCTTCATCAAAGATATTTTTGCGCGCTATCAAACCATGAAGGGCCATAAGGTCGAACGCAAGTTTGGCTGGGATACTCACGGCCTGCCAGTTGAAATGGAAACAGAGAAAGAGCTTACGGCCAAAGAGGGTCGCGCTATCTCTGGGCAGATTGCAATTCAAGAATATGGTATCGAAAAATTCAATGCTGCCTGCGAAAAATCGGTAATGAAATATGCCGATGAGTGGAAAAGCTACGTGGGTCGCCAAGGTCGCTGGGTTGATTTTGACAATGGCTATAAAACCATGGACATCAATTACATGGAATCAGTAATCTGGGCCTTTAAAAGCCTGCATGACAAAGGCTTGCTGTATGAAGATTTTAGAGTTATGCCTTATTCTTGGGCCTGCCAAACTCCAGTTTCAAATTTTGAAACGCGCATGGATAACGCCTACAGGCAGAAGGAAAGCCAAGCTGTTACAGTTGCGTTTGAATTAACAGAAATACCAAGTTTTTTAGATGAAACAATTGCGCTGCTAAAAGATCATGGGCACGAAGTTAATGCGGTTAAATTGCTAGTTTGGACAACCACTCCCTGGACATTGCCATCAAATTTAGCTCTGGCTGTTAATAAAAATTTCGATTATAATATTGGCTATAAAAACGGCGTTATTGCAATAGCTGGCTCTAACTTTAATTTTGAAAAACATCAATTTATTACAGAAATAACCGCATCTAGAAAAGATCTGGGTTTTGAAAAACTACAACCGCAAGACAAAGATTCAGATTTATCAAGCCATGCCTTTTCTACGATTAACGGAGCAAATCTTATCAATCTTAAATATAAGCCACTCTTTTCTTACCTCATAAATCACGAAAAAATCTCTGGTAATAAAAATATTTTTTCAATTCTACACGGAGATTTTGTCACCACAGATGAAGGAACCGGCATTGTGCACATGGCGCCAGGCTTTGGCGAAGATGATCAAGCCCTCTGTAAAGCCAATGGCATTCCTACTCTTTGCCCGGTTGACGAAGGAGGAAAATTTACACATGAAATTTTTGATACAAACTACCTAGATAAAGAAGGAAATAGGCACACTCTGCAACTCAAGGGCCGCAACGTTTTAGGCTATAATAGCAAACTGCAATATGACAAAGAAAATAATCCTAATAAAGATATTATAATCTATTTAAAGGCTACGGGCGCCTGGATAGAAACCAATCAACATCTTCACAATTACCCACATTGCTGGCGCACCGATACCCCACTAATCTATCGCGCTGTAAGCTCGTGGTATGTCGAAGTTACAAAAATAAAAGACCGCATGGTCGAGCTTAACTCGGGCAAAAAACCATTTGTGCAGGCAAAGGTGCCAACCACCCTAGAAACTGCGCATCTTCACGGCGAAGTAATGCAATATGCGCAAGATGCTGACGGCAAAAATATTTACTGCAAAAAACTTTTACCCGAAATCGCCAAGCTCTTGTCAGATGAAGATGTGCGCCGCTATTATTATTTCTCCGACATGCAAGTTTGCGACGAAAACCAAGCACATAGCTTTCTTCGCTATTGGCAAGATTCTTTTGCCGAAAGCGGCCTGCCCCGCTTTGCATTATTCGATAAAAAAACACAAAAATTTATTGGTGTAGCCGGATTTTCTTTTTACGATCCACGCCACGAAAATTTTGAAACTGGAAAAGTTGAAGTTTTTTACCAACTTCACAAAGCTTACTGGGGCAACGGTTTGGGCTCTGAAGTTGCGCAAGCCTTAGTTGATTTTGCCTTCAAAAACTTTCCGATAGATTTAATTTGCAGCGCTTCGGTTAGCGATAATTTTGCCTCAAAACGCGTACTAGAAAAATGCGGCCTCACCTTAATTCGCAAAGGCAAAAACACCTATCCAAAAGCTGGTGGACGCGATTATGAAGAACATTACTACGAACTAAAAAAAGCTGGCACAGCAGGAATCAACTGGATTCCCGATCACATCAAAGATGGACAATTTGGCAAATGGCTAGAAGGCGCCAGAGATTGGTCAATTACGCGCAACCGCTTCTGGGGCTGCCCGGTGCCAGTTTGGAAAAGCAAAAATGGCAAGATAAAAGTCTTTGGCTCGCTTGCTGAAATTGAAAAATCAAGCGGCAAAAAAGTTACGAATTTACATCGTCCTTTTATTGATAAAATTACAATTGAAGAAAATGGCGAAGAATATACTCGCGTTACCGACGTTCTAGATTGCTGGTTCGAGAGCGGTTCAATGCCTTATGCGCAAGTTCATTATCCATTTGAAAACAAAGAATGGTTCGAGCAAAATTTTCCTGCCGATTTTATCACCGAATACGTAGCCCAAACGCGTGGCTGGTTTTATACGCTCATGGTTTTATCAACCGCATTATTCGACAGAGCGCCATTTAAAAACGTAATTTGTCACGGCACAATCTTGGATGAAAATGCTCAAAAATTATCAAAGCGCTTAAAAAATTATGCCGACCCACTAGAAGTTTTTTCTAGCGTCGGATCAGATGCCATGCGCTTCTACATGATTTCGCAACCAGTAATGCGTGGCCAAGAATTGCGCATAGATAAAGACGGAAAAGCCTTTCACGACACCTTGCGCCTAACAATAAAACCACTAATCAACGCTTACAATTTTTTCTGTCTTTACGCTAATTCTGATGGCATAAAAGCGCGCAGAATAGAATATCATCGCAATTTTAATAACACGCTAGATCGCTATATTTTATCTAAGCTAAAGGCTACAACCACCGGCATTGATAACGCGATGAAAAATTACGATACAGTTGCAGCTTGCGAAGAATTCAATCAATTTTTTGAGGCATTAAATAATTGGTATATCAGAAGAAGCCGCCAACGTTTTTGGAAAAGTGAAATAGATCAAGATAAGCAAGATGCGTATGATGTGCTTTATACAGCGCTGCTTACGATGTGCGAATCAAGTGCGCCGCTATTGCCATTTACAACAGAATTTGTGTGGCGCGGGCTAACTAATCAGATATAATACTCGGTTACGTTACCTTCTGAACACTTAAGCTCTTTGGCAATACTCGCTACCATAATTTTTTCACTGGCTAAGTCGTTAATTACTACCGCTGCTGGCCCAATTTTAGCACCCTTTCCAATTACAATATTGCCGATAATTTTTGCACCCGCACCAATTATCACATCGTCTTCAATGGTTGGATGGCGCTTAATATTAGCGATGCTGCGCCCGCCAAGAGTAACTCCCTGATAAATTGTAACATTATCGCCAATCACTGCCGTCTCGCCAATTACAACGCCGCAACCATGATCGATAAAGCAATTTTTACCAATTTTTACCGCAGGATGAATTTCTATGGCAGTTAAAAATCTTGAGATATGAGCCACAAAACGAGGCAGAACAGGAATTTTTAAACCATATAAAAAATGCGCAATGCGATGAAAAAAAATTGCATGCACGCCAGGATAGCACAAAATTATTTCTAAATAACTTTTTGCTGCCGGATCTTTTTTCTTAATGTTATCTAGAAAATCTTTCATTTTTTTAATAAAATTTGTTAGCTAATGGATATCTTTAAATAAATTGCCTGGCGATTTTGTAATAGCAAATCAATTACTATTTCAAAACCTATTCACTAATTTGATAAGAAGAAATCGCGCGCTGCAATTCATCTAGCGCCGCTATTATAGAGGCTTTGCGCACCGAATTTCTATCGCCACAAAAATTAAATTTACGCATAATAACGCGTTGCGAGTGACTAACATTTATCGCTACAATGTAAACTAAACCAATCGGCTTTGCATTAGATTCGCCACCAGGGCCGGCAATTCCGGTAATAGCTATTGCAACTTGCGCTGTAGAATTTTTTATCGCACCCTGCGCCATACTTAGAGCCACCTCGGCGCTTACCGCTCCATGTTTTTCGAATAGATCTTTTTTTACTTGCAACATTTTAGTTTTTGCCTCGTTTGAATAGGTTACAAAACCACATTCAAAAACATCTGAAGAGCCGGCAATCTCGGTAAATAGGGCGCTCAATAAGCCTCCGCTACAAGATTCTGCCGTTGCTATTTTTAGATTTTTTATTCGCGCTATTGCTATAATTTGCGCCGCCTTGTCGCGTAAATTTTTTGTAAAAAACATAATTTTAAAAGATGTAGCTTAGCTGCCGTAAATAAAATCAGCCTTAGCTTTTAAACTGATTATTAAGAGCCTTAATCGCCTCTTCCTCGCCATGCGGATGCTGCCACACATAAGAAACCACCGCCAAAAAATCTGCTCCAGATTTTACTAGAGGGCCACAGTTTTTATCGTTAATTCCGCCAATCGCAACAATTGGCACATCCATTATTTCTGCGCACCATTCTATAATTTCTGTAGTTGGTTTTCCTTTAGAATTTTTAGTTACGCTAGGAAAAAATGCCCCAAAAGAAACATAATCAGCACCCTGCTCTGCTGCTTCTACGGCCAAATGACGAGAATCGTAACAACTAGCACCAATTACAAAATTTTTAGGAGAAGTTTTTTTTATTTCAGAAATAGATCCATCTTCATCACCAACATGAACACCATCCGCACCAGCTTCTAAGGCAAGTTTATAAGAATCGTTTAAAATAAATAACGAATTAAAATCATGACAAATTTTTTTTAACTCACGAGAAATTTTTATAATTTCTGAATTTTCATAATCTTTTAAACGCAGCTGAAAAACCGGCACCAGCTCGCTTTTTAAAGCATTTTTTAAAGATTTAGAAAATTGATTTAACTCAATTTTTGGTGGGCTAATTAAATAAATTTTGGCCATTATTATTTTTTAAATAAGCAGCCTTGCCTTAAGTGGCAAGGCGCCAAACTAGTTCTTTTTTCTTCTAAAAAACGCCGGAACATTAATTACATCATCATCCATTCTTTGATTCTCTTCCGCTTCTTTTTCATCATCAAAAACTGTGCCACCAAAAAATTCTTGCTTTTTCTTCATGGCTTCTTGTGATTTTTCGTTGGTAATTTTGTGCTTTTGCTTAGATTGCTCGGCAGATTCTAACTCAAATTCATCTTCAACAATTTCGAGACGCTTCTTAGAAATATTTTCCGATTTATTCTTTGAAGAATTCATGAAGCCAAATAAATTAAATCCAGAATGCTGCTCTTTTTTTATAGCAACGGGCTCAACTTGCTTGCGCTGTATTGGTTTTGCTGGCTTTACAACAATTTCTTCCTCTTCTTCTTCATAATTATGTTGAACATAAGATGATTTACGCGACTCATTTTCTTCGGCAAAAAAACTAATTTGTGTAAAATCAGAATCATCTTCATGCCTTTTGGCAGTAGCGTGATCGGCCTTACCATAATTAACATTCTCTTCTTTTGAATAGCCTTTTTTTGCTCCAAAATTTGATTCGCTAATTTCTTCAAACCCTTGATTTGCTGGCTCTGCCGCAACGCCTGGGTCAAAAAAAGTTTTACGAACCGCATTTACAATTGAAGAATCTTTTGCTGTTGGCTTTTTAATTTCGGCCTTATCTAAACTAACGCGAAACTTGCTTGAATCACTGCCTTCTGAAATTTTAAGAGAATCTTGACGATATTCGTCTTCGTCAATTCCTGTTGCTACAACAGAAATTCTGATGCGGCCCTTCATGTTTTCGTTAAAGGCAGAACCAAAAATAATATTAGCATTTTGATCAACTTCACGCTTAATTGTGTTAACAGCAAGATCAGCTTCAAATAGCGTCATATCTGGGCCGCCAGTCATATTTACTAACACGCCTTTTGCGCCTTTAATAGAAATATCATCAAGTAATGGATTGGAAATTGCAGCTTCGCAAGCTTCAACTGCGCGGTTTTCGCCCTCTGCTTCACCAGTTCCCATCATTGCTTTACCCATTTTTGTCATGATGGTACGAATATCAGCAAAATCAAGATTTACCAAGCCCGGCATGGTGATAAGGTCGGTGATGCCACGAACACCAGCGTGCAAAACATCATCGGCCATTTTAAAAGCAGATTCAAAGGTTGTATGCTCGTTAGCAACACGAAAAAGATTTTGATTTGGAATTATGATTAGAGTATCAACGTGCTTCTTTAGTTCATCTATGCCTTTAGCCGCAGTTTCCATGCGGTATTTTCCTTCAAAGTGAAATGGCTTTGTAACAACACCTACGGTTAAGATATCGCGCTCTCTTGCTAATTTTGCAATAACCGGAGCCGCGCCAGTACCCGTGCCACCGCCCATGCCAGCAGCGATAAAAACCATGTTGTTACCTTCAAGCAACGCTTCTATTTCAGCAATATTTTCTTCTGCCGCAGCGCGTCCACGATCAGGAAAAGAACCGGCTCCAAGGCCACGCGTAACAGCAATTCCTAGTTGAATTTTATTTTCTGCAAGAGAATTTGCCAAAGCTTGCGCATCGGTGTTTGCAGCCACAAACTCAACTCCCTCAAGGTTTGAACGAATCATGTTGTTAATTGCATTACCACCTGCGCCACCAACACCAAAAATTGTGATTTTTGGCTTAGTTAATGTAGGCTGCGGAATGTTTAAATTTAAGGCCATAATTAAATATTTTGATTAGAAGAAATAAAAGTTAAATTTTTTGAACTAAAGCTGATTTTACGATCTCATCTTCAAGATTAATTGCGATATTTTTGTTTTCTTTATCTACCAACAATTCTAGAAAACTAAAAATATTTTTAGCGTATAACTTGCTAGCATCAACAGAAACAAAGCTCGCAAAATTATCATGACCAATAATTGTCACGCCGCCAACCTGTTTAATTTTTCCAACCTCTGTAAGTGCGCAATTTCCTCCATTCACCGCCGCTAAATCAATAATTATCGAGCCTGGCTTCATGTTTTTAACCATCTCTTCATTGATTAAAATTGGCGCTTTTTTACCCGGAATTAACGCAGTAGCAATCACCACATCTTGATTAGCAATTGTATCAAAAATTAATTTTTCTTGTAATTTTTTATATTCTTCACTTACTTCTTTTGCGTAGCCACCTTTTGTTTCAAGGCTTTCTGTTGATTTCACTTCAATAAATTTTGCACCCAAACTTTGCACTTGTTCTTTTGCTGCCGCACGAACATCAAAAGCACAAACAATGCCTCCAAGCCTTTTAGCGGTAGCAATTGCCTGTAAGCCAGCAACACCCGCACCAAGAATCATAAACTTTGCCGCAGATACAGTGCCAGCCGCAGTCATCATCATTGGCACGCATTTTTTCATCGAACTTACGGCATTAATTACCGCGACATATCCAGCTAAATTGCTTTGCGAAGATAATACGTCCATGCTTTGCGCCCTTGTTATTCTAGGCACCAACTCAAGTGCAAATGGCGAAACGCCGGCATCAATTAATTTTATAATTTTATCTTTTTCAAAATAAGGATTGAGCATCGCTACAAAAATAGCGCCTTTTTTTACTTTAGATAAATCGATTTCGTTTCTTTGCACAGCAATAATAACATCGATATTTGGCAATATTTGCGCAATATCTTGCGCCACCGTTACGCCAGCTTTAGAGTAAGATTCGTCGCTAATTTCTGATTTTTCGCCAGCAGCTTTTTCTACAAAAATTTCGAAGCCGGCTTTTTGATATTTACTTACTAAATCGATAGTGAGTGCAACGCGCGCTTCAGTTAAATTTGTTTCTTTAAGAACAAGAAGTTTCATGAGTAATAAAATAATTTATGGTGCGGTCGAGAAGATTTGAACTTCCACGGGTTTTACCCCACAACGACCTCAACGTTGCGCGTATACCAATTCCGCCACGACCGCATATTAATACTACCGCATTTTGCGGTAGTTTATATTTAATTAACTAAAGGTTTTATTCTATTTAAAGCAACAACAAACATAGACATATCAGGGTTTGGATGCGCTTTTAAATCTAAAATAAAATTATCGTATCTCTCAACTAAAAGCTTCGATTTTTCAATCCAAGATTGCATTGATTCGATATCGCAAATGTCATCTTTTTTGCAATTAGAATCAACTATTTCTTGCGCAATTTTCATTTGAAAAAGATATAAATCTTCGATGATGGTTTTGCTAGAAAGCTTTTGCCAGTAGCCATCTGCCGATAATTCTGTTAATTTTGAGCGCAACCATTTTAGTGAAAATCTAGTTCCTACCGCATAATAAATTTTAGCAATTGCCTTTATATCAAATTTTGATTTTGCCGAAATTTCGGTAATATCAAACGCCGAAGCAATAGGATCCATCGCCGCAATTTTGCGCGCCAAAGAAGCTTCTACGTTATTTAAAACATAACGCTCAACCTTTCTTTCATAAGAATCGCGCGAAGCTTCGGCTAAAACTTGCGTAAGAATTTTTGATAATTCTGAAACAATTTTTTTGAAACGCGTTACAATTGTAGTAAGATCTCCAGATGCTTTGTTGTGCAAAAGCCACGACATTGAGCGCTCTAGCAATTTATGCGCACTCAAAAACATTTGCATTTGAATATGCGAAGCAACTGTCTTATCAACATTCTCAACATCTTCCCAAACCTTTCTTAAACCAAAAGAATCGCAGGTAATGATAAGGCTTTTTACAACCGCCACCACATCAAAACCGCTTTCTTGCACCATTTGATTGACAAAACTAATACCAACGCGATTAACCACAAAATTAGTAATTTGCGTCGCGATAATTTCGCGGCGAAGCTGGTGATTTTTGATCTCATCAGCAAATTTTTTCTGCATTAATTTTGGAAAATATGCAAAAAGTTCTTCGGTAAAATACTCGTCATCAATTAATTTTGATGCGAGAATTTTATTATAAATATCCATTTTAGAATAAGCCAACATCACGCAAAGCTCTGGCCGAGTAAGGCCAACATGATCCATTTGTTTTTTGGCAATTTCTTTTGCCGATGGTAAAAATTCTATTTTACGATTCAACAAACCAGATTTTTCTAGCGTATCTAAAAATTGTGCCTGGCTTCCTAAGGCGCCAGCACCTTGGCTTTGCACGATTGAAATAACTTGCGTTTGCAATCTGTTATCACTTAATACCAACTCCGAAACTTCTTCAGTCATGCTTTCAAGAATTTTATTTCTTTCGGCAAGCGTGATTTTTTCAGCGCGCAAGGCTTGAGTAAGCGCAATTTTTATATTCACTTCGTGATCAGAGCAATCAACGCCAGCCGAGTTATCAAGAGCATCGGTATTAATGCGACCACCCGCCAAAGCATATTCTATGCGACCCTTTTGCGTGAAGCCAAGATTACCGCCCTCGCCTACAACTTTGGCGCGCAAGTCTGCTCCATTAATGCGAATGGCATCGTTAGCGCGATCACCAACATCTTGATGCGATTCATCGGCCGATTTTACGTAAGTTCCAATTCCACCATTCCATAATAAATCAACCGGAGCCTTTAAAATAGAAATTAGAAGCTCGTTTGGAGTTAATTCGTCTGCCGCAATTCCTAATACTTGCTTTACTTCGGCAGATAGTTTTATGCTTTTTGCACTTCTTTCAAAAATGCCGCCACCTTTAGAAACTAAAGACTTGTCGTAATCAGTCCAGCTTGAGCGCGGCAAATTAAACATGCGGTTTCTTTCAACAAAAGATTTAGCTGCATCAGGATTTGGATCTAAAAAAATATGCAAATGATTGAAGGCCGCAACCAGCTTGATATGCGGAGATAACAACATTCCGTTACCAAAAACGTCTCCCGATAAATCACCGATGCCAACACAACTAAAATCTTGTGTTTGCGTATCTTTTCCCATTTCGCGAAAGTGGCGCATAACCGAAATCCACGCACCTTTTGCGGTGATTCCCATCTTCTTGTGATCATAGCCTACAGAGCCTCCAGAGGCAAATGCATCGCCCAACCAAAAATTATATTCAGCAGAAATTGAGTTTGCTATGTCTGAGAAAGTTGCCGTGCCCTTATCTGCCGCAACTACCAAATAAGGATCAACGCCATCATGCATCACTACATTTTGTGGATGAACAATTTTGCCATTGATTACGTTATCGGTTAAATCAAGCATTCCGCGCAAGAATGTTTTGTAGCACTCGATGCCTTCTTTTAGATATTCTTCACGGGTAATTTTGCTGACATCTTTTTTAACAACGAATCCGCCCTTAGAGCCAACTGGCACAATTACTGCATTTTTGGTCATTTGCGCCTTCATCAAGCCAAGAACTTCGGTACGAAAATCTTCGTGACGATCAGACCAGCGCAAACCTCCGCGCGCAACTCTACCGCCCCTTAAATGCACACCCTCAACCTGATTTGAATAAACAAAAATTTCGGCATGAGGCAAAGGCAAAGGCAGATCAGGAACTTTTTTGCAATCGAATTTAAAAGAGAGATATCCTTTAAAATGCCCGTCTTTCGTGGTTTGGCAATAGTTTGTGCGCAAAGTGGCCTCAATTAAACCAAAAAATTTACGAATAGCTAAATCGTGCGAAGCGTCGGTAACCTTATTGAGTGATAGTTTTATTTTATCAGAAATTTCGGCAATTTTTTTATTGCGTTCTTCTAACTTAATTTTTGGTTCGTAGTTAAATTTTACCTCGAATAATTCTACCAATAATTTTGTAATATCACTATGTTTTACAAGGATATTTGCTACATATTCTTGATCGTGCCTGAAGCCAGCCTGATAAATATATTTTGCGTAGGCGCGCATCATATAAATTTGTTTCCAGTTTAAATCTGCCGAAACTAGTAGCCTGTTTAAAGAGCCGGCGCTTAATACATCAAGCCATATTAAAGAAATTGCTTCTTCAAAATTTTTCTTCAATTCTTCAGAAAATTCATGGCCAAATTTGCTAAGATTTAAACGAAAATAATGAATCCAAACTTTGCTATTTTCAGAAATATCAACTACGTAAGTATGCTCGTGAATAACGCTAAAACCAAAGCTTTCTAAGATTGGCATCACATCAGAAAGAATTAATTCGCGCTGCGGTGAATAAATTTTTAGCTCGATAATATCTTTTTTAGTTGTCGAACTATTATACAAATTAAACAACACCAATTGTTTTGTAAGAGCGTCTTCGATACGCGAAATATCTATTGCCGCACGCCTTGCATCAAAACGATTTTTATAACTTACAGAAAAAGAATCTTTGTATTTAGCAAAAAGATCAGCACTTTTTTCGACATTAAATTTTGCCAAAATTTCTTCTTTTAAACTATCCGACCAAAGTTTTGTCATCTCGGCGATATCGCTCTCAAGCTTTGATTCATCTAGGCTGACAATATTTTCTGTTCTAATAATGCAATGCAGCCTGGTTAAATTTGATTCTGTAATTTGCACGAAAGTGTCAACCACAACCCCCTCGTAACTTTGAGCCAAGTAATTGCAGATTTTTTCACGCAACTCTGTGGTGCTGCGCTCGCGTGGCACAAAAATAAAGCAACTAACGAAGCGATTATATTTATCTTTACGCGCAAAAAAACGCACTTGATTGCGACCACAAATCGCCACAATTCCGGTAGAAATTCGCAGCAAATCTTCTTCACTTATCTGAAATAATTCATCGCGAGGATAGGTTTCGATTACCGAAATCAAGTCTTTATAATTATGGCTTCCCTTTACGAATTCAGAGGCCTTAATAACCTTAGCAATCTTTTCGTTGATTAATGGAATTTGCGCCGGGCTTTGACTATAAGCCGAAGAAGTAAAGAGCCCTATAATGCGATATTCACCAATTACTTCGCCATCTGCCGAAAATTTTTGTACGCGAATTCTTTCGGCGTTTGCGCTGCGGTGAATCTGCGATTTATAACGCGATTTTACAATCTCAACTATGTAAGGATTTTTTACAACTTCACTAATTTCTTGCGACGAAGCATTGGCAACGTTAGGCCTAAATTCATCATACTTAGCACGAAAAACACCTAATGCCGAAGAATCTACCGGCTTAAGATTATATTCATTTTTACTTTTGATAAAATCAAATTCTTTAAAACCAAGAAGAATAAAACTTCCACCAGCAATCCAGGAAATAAAGTTTTGAATCTCGGCAATTTCTGATGATTTTCTTTTGATTGTAATTTTATTTTGTAGCGCTTCAACGCTTACAACCATCTCTTTCCAGTCTTCAACAACAACTTTAATTGTTTCAAGAAGTTTAGAAATTGCCTCTTTTAAAACTTCACCATTTTCAACACTAATTTTGCTAATATGAAATTGGATAAAAGATTCTAGTTTAGGATTTTTTTCTGAACTGATTTCTTGCAATAAACCAGATTTTTCGCGGCTAGAAGAATAAATTGGATGAATAATATTTTTTACTTCAATGCCAAATTTATCAATTTTCGCCGCAATAGAATCTACCAAAAATGGCATGTCATCATTGACAATTTCAAGGATACTATAATTGTTTTTTGATGAATTATTTAAACGAATTTTAAATTGCCCAACCTTTTTATTTTGAAAGAACTCAAAGGCAGGAAGAGCGTTTTCGTATAGCTCTTCAACGCTATATTGCACAAAATCTCTCTCTTGATTTTGTAAATAAAAAATTTCAATAAACTCTAAAAATTCTTTTGATTGTTTTTTAGAACGAGAAAAATCAACAATTTTTTTAATTAATTTTTGCATTTTTTTTATTTTAAAATCGTAAACTTGCCAATGTAAAATTTGACAACATTATTTTTTCACAAGAATCGCAATCATCTGCATTCCTTCTAGTCTGGGGTTGGCCTCGGGCTTGGCAAATGCTTCTGTTTGAAGCAGAATATCTTTCATCATATCTTTTGCTAAATCGAGATGCGTAATCTCGCGACCTTTCATTCTTACCGCTACCTTAACTTTATCACCTTGTTCAACAAATTTAGCGATATGCTTAATTTTTACATCAAAATCGTTTTTGCCGATATTGATCGACATCTTTATTTCTTTGGTTTCAACGACCTTTTGTTTTTTACGCGCATCGGCAGCTTTTTTTTGCAATTCATAGCGCATTTTTCCAAAATTGGTAATTTTGCAAACAGGTGGCTCGGCGTTAGGAGACACCTCTACCAAATCAAGCCCGGCATCAAGTGCTAGTTTTATTCCATCGGCAAGAGACATCACGCCAAGCATTTCGGCATTGTGATCAATTACCCTAACTTGCGCAGATCTGATCTGCTCATTAATTTTGTAAGACTTACCGGCAATTTGCTCGGAGTTTTTTTGCCAGTTATTTTTTGATTGGCCAGAACCGCTATTTTGTTGTACTTGCACGTATTTATTTAATTGTTACTAATGTTGTTTAAAGTGGCGTTTATCAACATTAGCGGGCTTATTATTGATAATCAAGACGGTTCGATGGCAATTTAAAAATTATCGAAGGCGAATTGTTAGCATGTGAATCTTGCAGAGAAAAACTTGAGGGTTACGAAGTTGGCAGCTGCGCCATAAAAACAAAAAGAAATAATTTTATATAATCATGGTTCCCGCACCTTTCTCGGTAAAGATCTCCATCAATAAAATATTATTTACCATTCCGTTTAAAATATGAGCAAAACCAACGTTATTTTCTAGTGCCCTGATACAGGTTTCAACCTTTGGAATCATGCCTCCGGTAATAACGCCATTAGAAATCATTTGGCGCGCCGTGGCCAAATTTAAGTGACTTACCAATTCACCATTTGGTAATTTTACTCCATCAACATCTGATAAAATTATTAGCTTTGAAGCATGAATTGCTGCAGCCACGTGGCCTGCAACCGTATCAGCATTAATGTTGAAAGTCTCTCCATTTTCTCCAAGGCCAATTGGCGCAATAACCGGAATAATGTCAGAATCTTCAAATACCGACAAAACTTCAGTATCAATTTTGCACGGCTCTCCTACAAAACCATAATTAAGAATTTTTTCGATGTTAGAATCTGGATCTTTTTTAGTGCGAGTAACCCTTCTTGCTGTAATAAAATTTCCATCTTTACCCGAAATACCTACAGCGCGACCACCCGCTGCGTTAATTTCTTTTACAATCATTTTATTAATTGAACCAGCCAATACCATTTCAACCACGTCTACTGTATCTGCATCGGTAATGCGCAAGCCATCGACAAAAGAAGAATTGATGCCAAGTTTTTTTAGCATTTGTCCAATTTGCGGACCGCCCCCATGAACCACAATTGGATTAATGCCAATTTGTTTTAACAACACAATATTGCTGGCGAAGTTTTTAAGATTGCCGTCGTCACCCATGGCGCTGCCACCAAATTTAATCACAAAAGTTTCTCCGGCAAATTTGCGCATAAAAGGTAAAGCTTCACATAATACCTCGGCTTTACGCGCCCATTCTTGACGATCTTTTTCTTTTTGCAATTCTAGGCTCTCGATTGGCGTAACTTCGCCTTCTTTTCTTTTAGTCATGTGAGTGTTATTATAAGTTATTCAAAAAATCTTCAAGCGCTACAGTATCAACGCCTGACAATTTAGCAATTTCTGCAATAGTATCAGAAATTTTTACTTCCTGGTTTTGATTTTGATGATCATTAATAATTATTCTTTCAATTGCAACTGCCCGCGACCTAAGAGCCTCAACAGTGCAAAGCGTATGACTAATTGCACCAAGATAATTTTGCGCCAATAATATTACAGGAATTTTAATTGCCGTAACTAAATCTAAAAATGTTTTATCTTGCGAAAGTGGCGTCATCAGCCCTCCCGCGCCTTCGATGAAAAAAAAATCTACTTTTTTAGCATCACTATAAACATTTTCTATAATATCATTATTTGCAATAATCTCTGCGGTGCTCACGCTATTTTGCAATTGCAAAATTTTATTGCGACAAAAATTTTGCAGATCGTTAAAATTAATTTCGTGATTTTCTATTTTAGCTGCAATTGAAGGAGCAAGTGCTGCATTAAATCGCCAAGGTGTAATATTTTCAACATTTTTTATTGAAAATTCACGACCAAGACTTTGCAAAATTTTTGCGCTATCGCTTTGCATATCATCATTGCTAAACCCACTAGCTACTGGCTTTATAGCGTCACACGTAATATTTTGCGCTCGCAATTTTTTACAAATTTCGCTCAATAAAAAAGTCTTGCCCGCATCTGTGCCTGTAGCAACAATAAAGTATTGACCCTTTTTTAAGCTCATCATTTAATATTTGCAAAACTGCCATATATCGGCCCAAACACCGCAATTGTAACCCAAGCAATCATCCCGCCCATTACCATTGTAAGCGCAGGCTGAATCATACCAACTAACCTATCAATCGAATCATTGATTTCGCGATCATAAAAAAATTGTACGTTTTGCAGGGCGTCACTCATATTGCCACTTTCTTCGCCAACCTTAAACATGCGCACCACCAAAGCCGGAAATATATCAGAATTACCCAAAGCTTTAGCTAAAGATTGACCATCAGAAACTTGCTGCTTTATTACCAAGATGTTGCGCTTCATTGCCGCGTTAGAAATCACTAAACTAGCCGCATCGAGACATTCAATTACCCCAAGGCCACTTTTAAAAGTCATTGCAAAAAATTGACAAAATTTTGCTGAATCAATTTTTACAATAATGGGGCCAATTACCGGTATCTTTAATTTTATTTGATCAATTTTTATTTCAAGTTCGGGCGCTTTTTTCATAATTTTTATCGCAAAAACCATCAATGGAATTGCCAATAACAAGGCAAGCCAGTAGTTTTGTACAAAATTAGAAAAGGCAATAAGAGAAGTTGTGGCTGCCGGCATAGCAATATTTTGCATAACCAAAAACCCGGTAACTTTTGGCACAACAATTCCCATCATCACCCCCATAACCACCACCATTACTAATAGGCCAAACATTGGTCCAACTGTTGCCTTTCTGGCTTTGCGCTTTAGATCGGAGCTCCATTTTAAATCTTCAACAATACTGACAAAAGCCTGCGAAAGCTTGCCGGTCTTTTCTCCGGCAGAAATAAGTCCAACATAAACCGCACTAAAAACTTCAGGATGCTTCGCCAAACTTTCAGAAAATAAACTTCCTTTTTTAATTGATTCGTGAATTTCGTGCATAAGATTGCGTATCTTGGTAGAGTCTGCCGTGTCTTTTAAATCAGAAATTGAATCAACGATAGGAACGCCAGCTTTATCTAATTGCTCGAGGTGAATAAACATCGAAATTAAATCTTTAGTTCTAATGCGATCAAGAAAACTAAAACTAGAACTGGTTTTTTCAACTTTATAAGAAATCAATTCAAGGTGAGTAGAGCGCAACATCGAGGTTAATTCTGCCGGATTATCCGCCATAATTTTACCATTAACATATTGCCCAATATCATTGATTGCCTTATAGATGTAGCGATTCATGCTTTGATTTTTTTCATTTTATTTAGAATCACTTCGCGCTTTAATTTAGAAATATGATCAACAAAAGTAATGCCATTAAGATGATCTATTTCGTGCTGAATGCAAGTGGCTAAAATTCCATCCATTTCCATGGTTTTTTCTTCACCGTGATAATCTAAAAATTTTACCTTAACTTGCGCCGGACGCACTACATCTGCGTGTGCAGCAGGAAATGACAAGCAACCCTCGTTGTAACTAGATAATTCTTCTGATTTTTCAATAATTTCTGGGTTAACAAAAAATAGCGGATTTTCATTCTTAACATGCACGCCGCTGCAACCATGATGGTCGTGATGATGATGCGCCGAATGATCGATTGAATAATCAACATCCATTACTAATACGCGCTTTAAAACACCAACCTGCACTGCCGCCAAACCAAGCCCGTGTTCAGAATACATTGTTTGCACCATGTCGTTCATGAAGGCGCGAAGTTCATTATCAATTTTAGCTACAGGTTGCGAAACCTGCTTCAGCAAAGGGTTTGGAGCAATTATTAATGGCAAAATCTTCATGTTTATTTGAGTCTATTTTAGAATAATTGGCACAATAATGCACAAAGATTCTTTAATTAATATTATTGGCATATTGCCTACAAACCAATGCCAGAGCTGCTGGATAGAGTTTGTGCTCTTCTTGCAAAATGCGCGCAGCAAGAATTTCTTTATTATCGTCTGGCAAAATATCTATGGCTGTTTGCATAATTATCGGCCCCGCATCCATTTCTTCAACAACAAAATGTACGGTGCAGCCAGATTGTTTCGCCCCTGCTTTTATGGCATCACCTACCGCATCGGCACCTTTAAATTGAGGCAAAAGCGAGGGATGAATGTTAATTATACGACTTTGCCATTTATTAATAAATTCACCCGAAAGTAAGCGCATAAAGCCTGCGAGACATATAATATCGCAATTTCTTTTTTCGATTTCAACACTTAGAGCTCGATCAAATTCAACACGTGAGCTAAATTTTTTGTGATCGATAAATACAGTTTGAATTCCTTCGCTTTTAGCAAATTCAAGACCAGCAGCATCTGATTTATTTGAAATAATTAAAGCAATTTCTGCTGGAAAATTTTCAGCATAAGATGCTTGCACAAGAGCTTGCATGTTAGATCCTCGCCCCGAAATTAAAATTGCAATTTTTGTTTTATTCATGTGTTTTTGGTAATTTTATAACAAGAAATCTATCACTTGAAATTTAAATAATACAATACTTGAGTAAAAAGGAGCATTTTTTTATAGTTGAAGTAGTTTAATCTAGAGAAGAAAGCATTTGAAGAAAGCATTTAAGTTGCAAAATATTACGCAATTTGTTTAATATTTTTCTATCAAAGCCGCTCGCAATTTTAACTAGCGATGCAAAAACTACAAAATAACAATCGATTTTAAAATAATAAAATGACAAAAACATTTAATTTCGTTACCCAAAAAAATGGCTTCCTAGGAGTAGAAGAAAAATACCTAAAAACTCCAAATGATGCCAAAGTTATAGTAGTTCCATTTGGTCTAGAAAAATCAGTAAGCTACGGCGGAGGCACGCGCAACGGCCCTAAAGCCATAATAAAATCTTCGCATCAAGCCGAACTTTTCGATGAAGAATTTTGGTGCGAGCCATTTCGTCAATATGGCGTTGCCACTTTAAAAGAAATCGAGATTAACAAAAATATCCCAAAAGCATTGCAGCAGCTAGAAAAAATCACGACACAAATTCTTGACGCAAAAAAATTTCCGCTAATTTTAGGCGGCGAACACTCAATTACTGCTGGCTCAATTCGCCCTTTTGTTAAAAAATATCCCGATCTGGCAATTTTGCACTTTGATGCTCATGCCGATTTGCGCGATGGCTATGGTGGAGAACATTTCTCGCACGCTGCAGCTCTAAGACGAGTTATGGATAATCCAATTTCTACCTTAATTTCTTGTGGCATTCGCAATATCTCGGCTAGCGAAATTCCATATCTAGAAGCCAATTCGCACCGCATTAAAATTCACTTCGCTAAAGACCGCCGCAATTGGGATGCTAAAAAAATTGTTGCCGCCCTCAAAGGCCGCCCGGTCTTTCTTACCTTCGATCTTGATGGCTTCGATTCTAGCCTAATGCAAGCCACCGGCACTCCAGAGCCAGGCGGAATGATGTGGGATGACGCCCTTGATATAATTCGCGAGGCCAGCAAAATCTGCAATATTGTTGGCGCCGATGTAGTTGAGCTTGCGCCCGTCAAAGCTTTTCACTCTTGCGATTTCCTTGCCGCCAAGCTGTGCTACAAAATATTAAACTTTAGTCTGGCTAAAGCAGCTAAATCATAAAACACGGTTGCTTTTTATTTTTATATTATTATCGTTTTTGCCTCTTTTTTTAACATCAGAAGTACAAAAAAAATGCCAAGAATATCAGTCGTTGCCAAAAACTATGCTAAAGCCTTGTTTGCAGCAGCCAAAAAATCGAATAGCGTAGATACAATTAACGATGAACTAGAAAATTTTAAACAAAGTTTTAGCCTAGATTTTGCCAGAGAATTAAAAAATCCGGTAATTTCTAAAGCTGATTCAACAAAAATTATAAATGATATTGCAATTAATCTTAAATTAGGAAAATTACTTTCAAATTTTTTAACCGCAGTAACTCGCAATAAAAGATTAAATTTATTTCCAGAAATCTACGAAGAATTCACTCGCTTAGCCAAGCTGCAAAAAAATATTTTAGAAGTTGAATTAATTTCAACCGAAAAGCTTGACAGAGCAGAAATAGAAGGTATTAAAGCCACTATTAGCAAAAAACATTTCGGAAAAATTATCGAAATAAAAGAAACCATCAAAAAAGAAATTTTAGGTGGTTTGCAAATTAAAATTGGTTCGAATTTAATCGATGCCAGCTTGAAGAATCAACTCTCAAGCATCAGCAAAGAATTAATTCGCGCAGCAAAATAAATAACGCACTAAATAATAACAAACTTTTAACCAAGCCATGGAATTTAAAATCGAAGAATTTTCCAATATTTTACAAAAAACAATCGAAAATTATCATTCTGCTGCCGAGCTGCAAGAAGTTGGTGAAGTTGTAAAAATCGGTGACGGAATCGCCACAGTTTACGGCCTAGATAACATTCAAGCTGGTGAATTGGTTGAGTTTGACTCTGGCGTTAAAGGCATGGCGCTAAACCTAGAAACAGATAATGTTGGTATCGTAGTTTTTGGCGATACTCAAAAAATTAAAGAAGGCTCTAACGTTAAAAGAACTGGCAAAATTGTTGAAGTTCCTGCCGGCAAAGGCTTGCTTGGCCGCGTAATTGACGCTCTTGGAAATCCAATTGATGGCAAGGGCCCATTAAGCGATGTAGAATATCGTCGCGTAGAAATGAAAGCGCCCGGCATTATCGCCCGCCAATCAGTATCAGAGCCGATGCAAACCGGTATCAAAGCAATTGACTCTCTCATTCCAATTGGCCGTGGACAACGCGAATTAATCATCGGAGATCGCCAAACCGGCAAAACCGCTATCGCAATTGATGCAATCATCAATCAAGCCCCCGCACACGAGCTTGGCGACGAAAAGAAAAAACTTTATTGCATTTATGTTGCAATTGGTCAAAAACGTTCAACAGTTGCACAAATCGTTAAAACACTAGAAGACGCTGGAGCGATGAAATATTCAATCGTCGTTTCTGCTACAGCCTCTGAAGCTGCAGCTTTACAATTTTTTGCGCCATACACTGGTTGCACAGCTGGTGAGTTTTTCCGCGATAACGGCATGCACGCTTTAGTAGTGTATGACGATCTATCTAAACACGCGGTTGCTTATCGCGAGATGTCTCTATTATTGCGCCGCCCACCAGGACGCGAGGCTTATCCAGGAGACGTATTCTATGTTCACTCTCGCCTACTTGAGCGCGCAGCTAAAATGTCTGATGCTATGGGCGGCGGGTCTTTAACCGCATTGCCAATCATCGAAACCCAAGCTGGTGACGTATCTGCTTACATCCCGACCAACGTAATTTCTATTACGGATGGTCAAATTTTCTTAGAAACAGAGCTTTTCTATAAAGGTATTAAACCAGCGGTGAACGTTGGTCTATCAGTATCTCGCGTAGGATCTGCCGCTCAAACTAAAGCAATGAAACAAGTTGCAGGAACGATCAAACTAGATTTGGCGCAGTTTCGTGAACTTGAAGCTTTTGCACAATTTGGTTCAGATCTAGATGCTACTACACAAAAGCTACTTGATAAAGGAAAAAAACTAACCGAACTTCTGAAGCAAAATCAATATTCTCCAATGAATTTTGAAGAGCAAGTTGTTTCAATCTACACTGGCGTTAAAGGCTACCTAGATAAAATTCCTGCTAAAGATGTTACTCGCTTTGAAACAGAATTTTTACGTCGCGTTAAAGCTAAACACGCCGATATTCTTTCTGCCATCAAGCAAGAACAAAAAATTTCTGATACAGTTGAAGCAAAGCTTAAAGAAGTGATTGCTGAGTTTATCGCAATTTTTAATAACCATGCTCCAGATACGCATTTTGACCATGCTGGATTGGTTGATAAATTATAAAATTAATCTAAAATTTTCCCAATATCGTGGCAAATTTAAAAGTTTTAAAATCGAGAATTAAGTCGGTAAAATCGACACAAAAAATTACCAAAGCCATGAAAATGGTGGCGGCTTCGCGCTTAAAAAAAGCTAAACATGCCGTAGAGGCTTCACGCCCTTATGCTGAAAGCATTAGCCAAATCGCTTCCGATTTAGCTTCTAATATTTCTATCAAAGGAAATCTTAACGAGAAGTTTCCACTTCTAACTGGCAAAGGCGAAGAAAAATCTTACCTATTGGTTATTTTATCATCTGATCGCGGTCTTTGTGGCGGCTTAAATAGCGCCACTGTACGCTTTGCTAAAAATCACATTAACAACCTTGTTACTTCGGGCAAAAAAGTTCGTATAATTTGCGTTGGTAAAAAGGCTTACGAGCAATTAAGAGGCACATACAGTAAAAAAATCGTTGATCATATTTTTGGTGTTTTTAAAAATCAGATCGATTATCGCGTAGCGCAAGACCTTACAGCTAAGCTTGTAGAAAGATTCGATAAAAACGAATTTGACATTTGCGAAATAATCTACAGCAAATTTAAATCTGCGATCGCACAAGAACCAGTATTGCAACAAATTATTCCAGCAAAAATTGCGGTTGCCGCATCAGCTGTTGAATCGGTAATGCCAGTGGTTTACGAACCAGATCAGGAAGAAGTTTTGCTAAATTTATTACCTAGAAATATCACTGCTCAAATTTATAAAAATCTGCTTGAAAACAGCGCTTCTGAGCAAGGCGCCAGAATGGCAGCTATGGAAGCAGCATCTACCAATGCTAACAAAATGATTAAAAATTTAACATTGGTTTACAATCGCACAAGACAAGCAAATATTACGCGCGAATTAATCGACATCGTCTCTGGGGCAAACGCAGTATAATTTATATTTATACCAACCACCAATAAATAGCTTCTTGCTTATTTAAGTGGTTATAATGGCAAAATAAAATGAAGAAAATTCTTCTATGCGCTTTTACTGTTTTTGCGCTGCACACCACTCTTTATTCATTTGCACAAAATCAAGATTTATCGCAACAAGATTTACCCGATAAAACCCCCCCTGCTGCCAAACAAAACTTTGTTTATAAAGTGGCCGTCGAGTCGAAATCGCGATCAACTCCGGTTGACGTAAACGAATCTGTCGGCCTAATAAATAATACACCAAAAGAAAAAACTAGTCCAAATCCCATAGTAACAAGAACCACAGATTCTGCCGCTGCAAATCAGCCTTCGTTAGGCACTGCAGCCGCAAGCGCAAAGTCAACAATTGACAAATCTCAACTACTTGATGTTGGTGGCAATGTTATAAGTCGCACTAACGATTTAGTCACCACCCTACTTGGCACTGGCAAAACTGCATCTCTAATGTTTGATGACGAAGAAACCAGCAATATTGAACGCGCTATTAATTCATTTAAAAATGAACAAACATTTGTTTTTGGTCAAGATTCTAACTCTTTAGACGGAAAGAAAAAACAAACAAAAGGCGCGCGAGGAGAGGATGAAAACGAAAAATCATATATTTACCTCGCCTCAATTATCTACTACACCAACAAGGATTGGGCGGTGTGGATCAATAATTCAAAAGTCACTTCTGATAATAACAAAAATAGCAAAGAACTTTTTGTTAAAGAAATTTATCCAGATCGCGCTAAAATTATTTGGTCTTTAAGTATCAGTAAATGGAAAATTTTATCTGGACAAAAATCAGAAGATGCAACACCAAAACTTAACGCAAAAAATAACGTTGAAATTGAATTCACATTGAAGCCAAATCAAACCTTTATTCTAGGATCTGGTCGCGTGGTTGAAGGCCGCGCCGTAATTAATTTGGTTAAAGAAAAATCTCCTGCATCACAAAAAAAATAATCAATGTTTATCTCGCTGCGCAATCACACTACTTATTCTTTGTGTAAAGGCGCTATAAAAATTCAAGAATTAATCGAGACTGCTGCACGCTACAAAATGCCGGCTTTAGGCATTGCAGATTGCGGCAATCTTTTTGCCGCTCTTGAGTTTTCTACTTATTGCAAAAAGGCCGGAATTCAACCCATTCTAGGCTCTGAAATGTTGATTGATTTCGGTGAAAAAGATTTGCGTAACGCTTCAAATCTAGACATAGAGCGCTCTCTCGCTAAAATGCCACTGATCGCAACCAACGAAGAAGGCTACAAAAATTTAATGTATTTAGTGAGTTACAGTTTTTTAAATCGTGAAAGCGGTTTATCGCCACATATAAAATTTTCACTTTTAAAAGAAAAGTCAAATGGGCTTATAGCCTTGTCTGGAGCGACTGAAGGCATTGTCGGAAAGATGATAAATGATGGACAAGAAAAAAAATTAGATGAAATTATCAAAGAGCTACAAAATATTTTTTTACCACAAAATTTTTATATCGAAATTACAAGACACAATACTGCAGCAGAAAAAAAACTCGAAGAAAAATTTATCGCGACAGCTTTTAAACACAACGCTCCCCTGGTTGCAACTAACGATGTTTATTTTATCGAACGAGACATGTTTGAAGCGCAAGATATTTTAAGTTGCATCGGCGAGGGCAGATTTTTTTTAGAAAGTGATCGCAAAAAAAATTCTCCTGAGCAATATTTTAAAAGTCAGGAGGAGATGGAGGCCCTATTTGCCGATATTCCCGAGGCTTTAGAAAATACAGTAAATATCGCTAAAAAATGCGCAATCATGGCATTTGAACGCCCACCTACTTTGCCAAAATTCAGTAGTGAAAAAAGTTTTGATGAAGCGGAAGCGTTAAAAAATGAAGCTTATGAAGGTTTGCGAATGCGCTTAAAACATAAGTTTGCAATGGAAAAAATTGAAAATGGTGACCATACAAAAGATAATATTGCAACAGAATCAAAAACTGGTGAAAAAAATAAACCACAAAAAACTCAAGAAGAAATCACGATAGAATATTTTGCGCGACTTGATTACGAATTATCAGTCATCAGCAAAATGAATTTTGCTGGATATTTTTTAATCGTATCCGATTTTATTATTTGGAGTAAAAAAAATAATATTCCGGTTGGACCAGGAAGAGGCTCTGGTGCTGGTTCGGTAGTAGCATGGTCTTTGCAAATTACCGATCTTGATCCTATTCGTTTTGGCCTGCTTTTTGAAAGATTTTTAAATCCTGATCGTGTTTCGATGCCCGATTTTGATATTGATTTTTGCCAATCACGTCGCGACGAAGTAATCAGCTATGTGCAACAAAAATATGGCAAAGATTATGTAGCGCAAATTATCACTTTCGGAAAATTACAAGCCCGTGCGGTACTCAAAGATGTTGGGCGCGTGCTGCAAATGCCCTACAACCAGGTTGATAGAATTTGCAAACTAATTCCGTTCAACGCCATTGAGGCCGTAACGCTGGATAAGGCAATTGAAATGGATAAAGATTTGCAAAAGGCTATTAAAGAAGATCCACAAATTACAAAATTAGTAGATATTGCACTAAGGCTTGAAGGCTTGAACCGCCACGCTTCAACGCATGCTGCTGGCGTAGTAATTGGCGATAAGCCCTTGCGAGAAATTTGCGCTCTTTATTCTGATGACGCCGAAAGCATGCCGGCAGTTGGCTATTCGATGAAATACGCCGAAAATGCTGGGCTGGTTAAGTTTGATTTTCTAGGGCTAAAAACACTTACAACTATTTTTGAAGCAGTAAAATTAATCGACAAAAATCGTGGTATAAAAATTGATATTGGCAGCATTCCACTTGATGATAAAATAACTTTTGAAATGCTGGCGAAGGGCGATTCTATTGGCGTGTTTCAAATAGAGTCTTCGGGAATGCGCTCGGTTCTAAAGCAAATGCGTGCCGATAAAATTGAAGATATCATCGCACTGATTTCGCTCTATCGTCCGGGCCCGATGGATAATATTCCTACTTACATTCGTCGCAAACATGGTGAAGAAAAAATTGAATACCCCCACCCCCTGCTAGAGCCTACTCTCAAAGAGACTTACGGCGTTATTGTGTATCAAGAACAAGTAATGGAAATTGCTAAAGTTTTAGCGGGATATAGCCTTGGAGCTGCAGATTTATTACGTCGGGCTATGGGTAAAAAAATTAAAGAAGAAATGGATGCGCAAAGAAAAATCTTTGTTGATGGCGCAATGAAGAATGGCGTCGGTTCTGCACAAGCCAGCGAGATTTTTGATTTAGTGGATAAGTTTGCGGGCTACGGGTTCAATAAATCTCATGCCGCAGCCTATGCTTTAATTTCTTATCAAACCGCATATTTAAAGGCGAATTTTCCAGTAGAATTTTTGGTAGCATCAATAAATCTTGAAATTGACAATACCGATAAAATTAACGTGTTTTTGCAAGTAGCAAAATCTCACGGTATAAAAATTTTGCCACCAAATCTAAATGAAAGTGAAGCGTATTTTTCGATTGAGCCAATTGCGTAGCGCATAAAAATCAACCTTAAATTAAAAAACCAGATGAAGAGGCTTATTCTTATTTCTAAAAAAAATCCCAATATATTAACAATAATTTTTTGCGCAATTTTTGTTACATGGCTCTTCGAAACCAGCACTGACGCGGTTTCTATGAGCTCATCACCTCACCCCTCATCCATAAAATTAGACAAAGAATTTAAAGGCATCGCTAAAGTATCTGATGGCGATTCTATAAAAGTTGGAGAGAAAAAAATTCGCTTAATGGGCATAGATGCACCAGAATACAAGCAAACCTGCTTCGATACCAACTACGAAGAATATGCTTGCGGACAGGTCTCTAAAGCATTTTTAATGAACCTGGCAAATGATAAAGAAGTGACATGCTTCTATCAAAAGTTTGATAAATATAATCGATATTTATCTGAATGTTATGTGGATGGAAAAATGATTAACCAAGAAATTTTGCGCAATGGCATGGGCGTAACCTATACTTTTGGGCCCGCAGATATAGAGATGAACAGGCTTGAGGCCGAAGCGCAAGAAAAGAAAATTGGCATCTGGCAAGGAGCGTTTCAGCTGCCAAAAGATTATCGTAAAATGCATCCAAGAAAGTAAGAGCTATCTCGAATAAATGTAGAACCCTAATTTATAAACGCTGGCGCAATAAAAAAATTGGCGATTTGTTAAAACTACAAAACTTCAAAACTATAATCTTCAATCACTTTATTGACCAAAAGCTTATCGCATATTTGATCAACAACTTCTTTGAGTTTATCTTGCGAAGTTTCTGCGATTTCAAGCTCTACAACCTTACCCTGCCTTACTTGCGAGATTTGCGTAAATCCAAGATTTTTATTGAGAGATCCCTCAATCGCTTTACCTTGAGTATCTAAAACACCTTTTTTTAGAGTGATAATAATTCTAATTTTCATGTAAAAATTTTTATTGGTAATAATTAAGTGGTAATTTTTTTAATTACCATACTCACGTTGAATTATATTTTAATGTTAAGTCGCGAGGCCACTTCTGTGTAGGCCTCAACCAATCCACCTAAATCTCTACGAAAGCGATCCTTATCCATTTTTTCAGAAGTGTTTGCGTCCCAAAGTCTGCAACTATCTGGACTAATTTCGTCGGCAAGCAAGATTTTTCCATCAACATCTGTGCCGAACTCAATTTTAAAATCAACTAATTTAATATTAATGTCTGCGAATAGCTTTTGTAAGAATTCATTTATTTTTAAAGTGTAATTTTTAATTTCGGCGAGCTGCTTAAAACTTACAACCTGTAGCACATTTACTGCATGGTCATCGTTAATTAGCGGGTCACCTAACTCATCTTTCTTATAGCAAATTTCAAAAACTGGTGCCGGTAATTTTAAACCTTCTTCTATTCCAAGTCTTTTGGCCATTGATCCTGCGGCAATATTTCTAACTATTACTTCTAGGGGAATTATGCTAACTTTTTTAATTAATTGCTCGCGATCATTTAGTTTTTTTATAAAATGCGTAGGCACGCCGTGCTTAGAAATATCTAGCATTATGCGTTCAGAAATTGCGTTATTTAGCACACCCTTTCCTGCGATAACATCTTTTTTTAAATTGTTAAAGGCAGTTGCATCATCTTTAAAATATTGGATTAGCAAGTTTTTATCTTCGGTTGAGTAAAGAACTTTAGCTTTTCCTTCGTAGATTTTTTCTTTTTTTGTGAATTCCATTTTTGCTTTTATTTCTGTTATTTCTGTCGCCTGTTTGCGCCTTAAAAGGTTGCTGCGCAATGCTTGCGAAAGAGATTTTTTATTTTTTTTCATTAAAAATATTTCGATAAATTCTGATAATAAATAAAAATTTAGTTACTAAAAATGTTATGATAAAATTATTGAGCAACAAACAATTTTACATCATCAACATTTTGAATTGAGCGAGCCTTCATATTGGGGCAAGTTCTACCAACTAAACCTTGCAAAACTTTTCCAGAGCCAATTTCGATCACTTCTTCAATGCCGTTATTTTCCATGAATAGCATGGTTTCGCGCCATCTTACCGAACCAGTAATTTGTTGCACTAACAATTTTTTTATTTCTTGAGGATCAACAACTTTTTGCGCCGTAACATTTGCCACCAAAGAAACCATAGGGGCCTTAACATCAGCTTGCGCCAAGGCTTCCTGCATTGCATTAGCAGCATCAGCCATTAATGCAGAGTGAAATGCGCCACTAACCGGAAGCATAATCGCGCGCTTTGCACCCTTAGCCTTGGCGATCTCGAGAGATTTTTCTATCGCAACTCTCGAGCCACTTAAAACAATTTGCCCAACCGAATTATCATTAGCAACTTGACAAACCCCTACTGCTGCAGCCTCGCGAGCAATTTCTTCTGCCACCGCAATATCAACGCCAAGCACTGCAGCCATTGCGCCTTGAGTTTTTTCGCCGCATTTTGCCATGGCCTGTCCGCGAATATTTAATAATTTTGCTGCCGTCTCAATACTGATAGACTTAGAGGCGCAAAGCGCAGAATATTCTCCCAAAGAATGCCCCGCTACAAAAGAGCAAATATCAGCAACATTTTTACCGAATTCTTTTTCTAAAACCTCGATAATAGCCATTGAAACCGCCATTAAAGCTGGTTGAGCATTTTGAGTTTGAGTTAAAGTATCTGCAGGGCCTTCAAACATAGTTTTTGAAAGATTGATCTTTAGAATATCATCTACCTTAATAAAAACTTCTTTAGCAGAAGCAAAATTTTCATAAAGATCCTTTCCCATTCCAACTATTTGAGAACCTTGTCCAGGAAATATTAATGCTGTTTTATTTTTCATTTGTTAAAAAGTTTATAGTATTTTTACAATATAAATACGAGGTTATTTAAGAATGCAATTTGCAAAGGATTAGAAATTTTTTAACTAGCCAAAAAATTAAAATCTATGCTTAAAATCTCTCGAGTATTTTTCTAAAATTTTTTCTACATCGCTTCTAATAGCGCCATCATTGAGTGCAAAAGCAATATTAGCTTCTAGATATCCCAAAACGTTGCCACAATCAAATCTTTCTTCGTCGATTTTTTTATAATAAAAAGGAAATTTTTTGCACATTTCTTTCATGGCGTCTGTGAGTTGAATTTCGCCGCCAGAACCAACTTTAAAATCTTCTAGATATTTAAAAATTTCTGGCTGCAAAATATAGCGACCAGTAATTGCTAAATTTGATGGAGCTGCTTTTGGCTTGGGTTTTTCAACCATATCAATAATTTTATCAGCGCCTTCGGTTTTTATAATTCCGTATTTATAACTATCTTCTGGGTTAATTTCACCAACAGCCACAACACTTGAGAGCGGGTCTTGCTTATAATATTTATCAATCATCGTACCAAGAAAATTGCGTTTACGACCCTTGGTTTGCATCATCATTTCGTCGGCTAAAATTACAACGAAAGGCTCGTTTTCGGCAATAAAATGGCGGGCGCACCATACAGCATGACCCAAACCCAATGGCTTTTGTTGACGCACAAAAGCAATTTGCCCCGGCCCCGGAATCCAGGATACAACCTGCTCTAGCTCTTTTGACTTACTGTTTTTATCTAAGCGAGACTCAAGCTCGTAGACGTGATCGAAGTGATTATTGATCGAGTTTTTATTGCGCCCAGTAACAAAAATAAACTTTTCAATTCCGGCGTCGCGAGCCTCTTCAAAGGCATATTGAATGATTGGCTTATTAGCAATTGGCAGCATTTCTTTTGGCAAACATTTTGTTGCCGGCAAAAAACGTGTACCCAAACCGCCCACAGGAAAAACTGCTGTTTTTATTTTTCTCATAAATTTATATATAAATTAACCGTCACTCTCTTCATCAATTTTTAATTTACGATAAAGAGTCGAGCGCGCAATGTTTAACTGCTTTGCCACTTCTGAAATATTATCGTTGAATTTTTCCATTAATTTGCGAGCGATTTCTTCTTCGATATCAGACAAAGATTTACATCTTCCTTGTTCGTCAAAAATATCAACCCTGTCATTTTCAGATATTTCAAATCTTTTTTTGGTGACAGCATCTAATCTTCGCCCACCATTAGCTTGATTATTTAGCAATTGCGGAAAGTGCTCCGACTCAAGAGAATCGGTATCGCAAAGCACTACGGCACGAAAAATATAATTCTTTAATTGGCGCACATTATCTTCCCAATCATAACCACAAAGCATTTCAGATACAGAGGTATTGATGGCTTTAATTTTTTTATTTTCGTTAATACTGAAAGTACGACAAAAATGCTGCGCCAACATCATTATATCTTTATCACCACGCTCTCTTAAAGATGGAACATTGATTGGAAAAATTGAAATTGCATAACGCAAATCTTCACGAAATTTTTTGTCAGACACCAATTTAGCTAAATCTCTGCTGGTTGATGCAATAAGGCGCACATTGGCTGAAATAGCTCTACTGCCGCCAGAAGCATAAAATTCTCCATCTTGCAAAAAGCGCACCAATCTGGTTTGCATTTCTGAACTTAGTGCGTCAATTTTTTTGAAAAAAATTGTACCCCCTTCAGCCTCACGAAATTTACCTATTTTAGGCTTGTCATTTGCAGAGTTTTTTTCGATGCCAAATAATTCTTCCATAGCGATACTGTTATCTATCATATCGCATTCTACAACTACAAAAGATTTTCCTGATCGAATTCCAGAGCCGTGAATAGCCCGAGCTAACAACTCTTTTCCAGATCCATCCTCGCCTTTAATTAAAAGTGGAATTGAAAGATTTACCGCGCGTTTTGCTAAATCGATTACACCAACCAAAACTTCGCTTTGCCCGATAATATCGTAAAATGCTACTTGGTTTTGATCTTTGCGCACCAAATTTGAAACTTGATATTTTAGATTTTTTTTATCAATAGCGTTATTGATTGAAGCGGTAAGTCTGGCAAAAATATCTTCTTTGCCCTTGATGATATAATCTGTGGCACCAAGGTTTATAGCGTTAACCGCTAAAGAAATATCTTCGCTCGCTGTTAATACGATAATTTGTATATTGCCTTTAGCGCGCTCAATTTTGCGCAATACTGTTAGGCCGTCAACATCTGGCATTGATAGATCTAGCAGCATGACGTCTATATCATTTGCTGTAACACCGTCTATTACCGATTTATTTACAAAAAAATCTATTACCTCTACACCACTATTCATAATTAAAAAATTATGACCCATGTTACCGATAAATTTTTTGAGGATTTTGCATTGGGTTGGCTCATCATCAACGATTAGGATATTGCGTTTTGTCATTTTAAAAACTTTATTTCTTTTAGAAAAATGCACTTCGTGTCATTTTAAAAACTTTATTTCTTTTAGAAAAATGCACTTCGTGTCATTTTAAAA